>WPCJ01360483.1_pt1 | contig 46921 bp, 42 predicted proteins | sample 5399831 | NCBI WGS metagenome assembly WPCJ01 (sample SAMN12869470, study PRJNA574797) | sludge metagenome | isolation source: wastewater treatment of pH10 | place: China:Beijing | collected 2019-05-20
AGCCACAGGCGGGCGTCGAGGCGGCGGCGGGGCAGGGCGCGCGCGTCAGCCATGCCGAAGCCTCGGGTTGAGCAGCGCATACATCATGTCGACCGCGAGGTTGATCAGCACGAAGATGAGCGCGAAGACGAGCACGATGCCCTGGATGAGCGGCAGGTCGCGGTTGACCACGGCGTCGATCGCCATGTTGCCGAGCCCCTCATAGGAGAACAGCCGCTCGATGATCACCGTGCCGCCGATCAGGAAGGTGAACTGCACGCCGATCAGCGTCAGCGTCGGCAGCGCCGCGTTCTTGAGCGCCTCGCGCAGGATGACCTTTGTCTCGGAAAAGCCTTTGACGCGCGCCAGCGTGACATAGTCCAGCGTCATGACTTCCTTGAGCGAGATTTTCAGCAGTTGCGCGATGATGGCGGCCAGCGGCAGTGCGAGTGCAAGCGCAGGCATGAACATGTGGCTGATGAGGTCCCTTGTGAGGTCGAAGCGCAGCCGCAGCACGCTCTCGAACAGGTAGAATTGCGTGACGAAGGGCAGCTCCAGTCTTGGCGACACACGGCCGGAAATCTCGAACACCGGCCACAGCACGCCGAACAGGAGAATAAGCGCCAGGCCCCAGAGAAAATCGGGGACCGACAGGCCGGCTCCGTTGACGACGTCGATGCCGGCCTCGACGACGGTTCCCTGCTCGCGCGCGCCGATGATCGCCAGCGGCCCGCCGATGGCGAGCGCGATGAGCAGCGCGACGGTTGCCAGTTCGAGCGTCGCCGGCAGCCGGTTAAGCACCAGCGAAAGCACGTCCTGCCGCAGCGAGATGGACGTGCCGAAATTGCCGTGCAGCACGCCCGACAGCCAGATGAAATATTGCTCCACGATCGTGCGATCGAGCCCGTAGAGCGCGCGCAGCCTGTCGATGTCGGCCTGCGTCGCGCCCGGCGGCAGCATCATGGCGATGGGGTCGCCCGGCGCCACGCGGATGATGACGAACACCACCACCGACACGCCCAGCAGCGTGACGGCCATGGTCAGGAGACGGATCAGGAAGCGTTGCAGGATCATCTGGGCTGCATTCACAATATGGAGGCAGCAGTGCCGAACTGCCCCTCACCACTACCCTCTCCCCGCCAGCGGGGAGAGGAGCTCGCCGTCGCGGCCATCGCCCATCTCCCCATGCGGGAAATGAGGTTGCCGGCTTCGTGACTCGCGTTCCTCTCCCCGTGTTTACGGGGAGAGGATACCTGCGCGCAGGCGAGGGGCCGCGCGACGCCTGACCGTGGCGCGGCTCAAGCCGGCGACATCAGGTGCGGCAGCAGGGCGCCCGACTTGTGCGGCACGACCTTCACGTCCTTCGAATGGACGATCGGCTGCGCGTACTGCATCAGCGGCAGAACGTAAGCATGGTCGGCGATCAGCTTGCTAACGCCCTTCCAGCCGGCGATGCGCTTCGCCTCGTCGGGCTCGCCCCACAGCGGGTTGATCGCGTCGATGACGTCCTGGCTGTCCCAGACCGAATGTGGGCTCGGGCCGTACATGGCAAAGCCCGTCGAGGTGGTCGGGTCGCCGATCGAGTTGCCCCAGTTGTAGAACGCGGCCGGCGCGAGCTGGTCGGCGGCGCGCAGCTCGTAGTGCTTGGCGATCTCGTAGACCTCGATATTGGCCTCGATACCGACTTTGCGCCACATGCCGACGATCGCCTGGATCATCTCGTAATCCTTCGGCTTGAAGCCGCGCGTCGTCTGGATGGTGAACTTCACCGGATTCTCGGTGGAGTAGCCCGAAGCCTTGAGCAGCTCGACCGCCTTCTCCGGATTGTATTCGACCTTGATCGACGGATCGAAGGCCTCGTATTCCGGCGTCTCCAGCGTGTCGAGCGGCAGGCCGTAGCCGCGCAGCAGGCGGTCGACCAGCAGCTTCTTGTCGACCGACAGCACCGCTGCCTGGCGCACGTTCTCGTCCAGCATGACGTCGATGTCGTTGAAGAAGATCATGCCGATGTCGGAGACGGTATCGGCGGAGCCGGCAAGTCCGTCCTTGGCGATGAGGCGGTCATATTCTTCGTAGGGGATTTCGAGCGTCACATGCGACGAACCGGACTCGATCTCGGCCACGCGGCTTGCCGCGTCGGTCACGAACTTGATCGTCACATTCTCGAAGGCCGGCTTGCCGCCCCAGTAGTTCGGGTTGGCCTTGAGCCGCACGAAGGCGTTCTGCTCGAACTTGTCGACCATGTAGGGCCCGGTGCCGATCGGCGCCTTGGCGAAGCCTTCCGCGCCCACCTTCTCGAAATAGGCCTTCGGCAGCACATAGCCGGTCAGGAACGACATCCACTTGAAGTAGGTAGGGTCGAAATTGACGACGTCGGCGGTGATCCTGTTGCCGTCTATCTTGAAGTTGTTGACGTTCTTCCAGACGAACTGGATCGGATTGCCGGTCTCTTCCTTGCCGGCGCGCTCCAGCGACCAGACGATGTCTTCGGCAGTGAAGGGCGATCCGTCATGCCAGGTCACGCCTTCGCGTACCGTCATGTGCACCTGCTTGAGGTCTTCGGAGAAGCCCCATTCGGTGAGCAGGCCGGGCGCAAGCGACAGGTCGGGCTTCTGCAGGATGAACTGGTCGAACACCGACTGGTAGATGCCCTGGATGGTCGGGTTCACCGCGGAGGGGCCGGTTGTCGGGTCCCATGACGGCAGGTTGACGTTGTAGGCGATGACGAGCTCGTCTGCCTGCGCCTGCGCGATATGCGGGATCGAAAGTCCGGCGAGCGCGGCACCCGCGCCAGCCAGCTTGAGGACTGTTCGTCTGTTTGGATGTTTCATCATGTGAAAGTTCCCCAGTTGATTGTTGTCATTGGATTGCCGTCTGCGTGGCCGCAGGCGCGCTACAGTGCAGCCGTTGCTTCGATCTCCACCAGAAACTCCGGACGCGCCAGCGCCTGCACGCCGAGGAAGGTGTTGGCGGCCGGCGTTACGCCGTCATAGAAGGCCAGTATCTCGCCGATGACAGGCCCGATCTTCTCCGGCGAATGATTGACCACGTAGGTCCGCAGGCGAACGATGTCGGCTGGTGTCGCGCCGACTTCCGCAAGTACGGTCTTCAGGTTGGCAAGTGCCTGCCGCGTCTGCGCGGCAAGGTCTCCGGGGCCGACCAGTTCGCCCTTGCTGTCCCATGCCACCTGCCCGGCAAGGTGCAGCGTGCGGCCGCCGTTCTGTTCGACCGCGTGGGAAAACCCGAACTGGGTCGACGGATACATCGTTGCCGGGTTGATCGCGTGGCGTTTCATCGTTCTGTTCTCACTCCCTTGATCGATAGAATGGCTTATCCGCCGGCAATCCGCTGTGCCAGCAGAAACCCGGAACCGGCGCCCGTCCCGGCGCCCGGCCATGTCGCCGCGCCGACGAGATGAAGGTTTGCGACCGGCGTGTTGCCCCGCGCATAGCCCCGTGCGGGTCGAAACAGGAAGTTCTGCGCAAGATGATGGCTGCCGCAGATCTGGTCGCCGCCCACGAGGTTCGGATTCTCGCGCTCGAGGTCGATCGGCGAGAACACGCAGCGGGCGAGGACGGCCTTGGCCAGTCCGGGCGCATGCTTCTCGATCAGCGCCATCGCCCGGTCGGCGTAACGTTCCTTGATGTCGTCCCAATGTGCCGGCGCGATCTCGCCCGCCGCGTCGCCCTTCACGTCCGCCGGCAGCACGCGCGCCTGCACCCACAGCACATGCTTGCCGGACGGCGCGCGAGAGGGGTCGATGGCTGTCGGCTGCCCTACCACCAGCACCGGCTCATCGGGCAGGAGCCGGGCCATCGCCTGCTGATAGGTCCTCGCCATCTGGTCGAGCGAGGGTGCGACGTGGACATAGGCGAAATTGCGCAGCTCCGCGCCGGCCGTCCAGTCCGGCTGGCTGTCGAGCGCCAGATGGATCATCATCGTGCCGGGCGCATGGCGGAATTTTCTCATCGCCGTGTCGAAGCCCGCATCGCCCGAGCCGGTAGGCAGGAGCTTGCCCGCAAGCGCGGCGGGCGCGACATTCGCCACCACGGCCTTCGTCGCGCGATGGCTCTCGCCATTGACGAGCTTCACGCCGGTCGCCTTGCCGCCTGATGTGGTGATCTCGGCGACTTCCGCGCCGGTGAAGACCTTGCCGCCAGCCGCGACAAGCATGTTTTCCAGCGCGCGGATGATGGTGTCGGCTCCGCCCTTGCCGATCACCATGCCGAAATTCTGGCTGGCCATGGATTCGAGATAGGGGAATACAGCGCCGCCGGCGATGTCGGGCGCGAAGTCCAGATGCATGCCCCAGGCCGCGAGCGTCGCCTTGACGTGCGGCGAGGTGAAATTCTCGTCCAGCCATGCGCGCGGCGTGGAAACGAGCAGCCTGCCCATGTCCAGCGCGCCCCTCGCGCTCTTCTTGCGCCAGAGGTTCCAGCCGGTTCCGGCCAGCGCGCGTCCGCTCATCGGCGAGCCGAGCAGGCGGAAAATATGCTCCGCCTCGCCCATGAAGCCGCCGGCCAGCCGCCGCCATGACAGCTCGTCCTCGCGCGAGAAGGCGGCAAGCCGGCCAGCGGTCTTTTCGATGTCGGTGCTGACGCCGAACCAGCGTCCGTCCGGGAAGACGGATGCGAAGCAATCAGCGGCGGGAGCGAATTCGAGCCCCGCGTTTTTCAATTCATTTGCATATGTCCGGTGGAAGGCCGATCCGGCGAAGAGACTGAGATTCATCGCGCCGAGATCGTGCCGGAAGCCCGGCAGCGTGACCTCGCGCGTCTGGACCGCTCCGCCACTGACCGGATTTCGCTCGAAAACCGCGACTTTCCAGCCTTTCAGCGCCAAATGCGTCGCGCAGGCCAAGCTGTTGTGGCCGGCACCCACGAAGATGGCGTCGAATTCGTTCACGCCCTAATCCCATTCCTTTAGGCTTAAAGATAATTGCAGATGCATATGTTTTCGTCTAGTAGCATATTAGCGGCCGATAGAGCCGGTGCATCAATAGACAGTGCATCAAATAGATAAGGGAACCCGAGTATGGACGCTCAGAAACTTCTTGGTGAATTTGCCGGTCAGCTTCTTGCCGGCGGTATCGAGGTCGTCGATCTCACGGCGGTGCTCGGCCCCGAAACGCCGCTGATCAAGCTGCCGCCGGAACTGGCGGTCGACACGCCCAAGGTCGAAATCCACACCATCTCGGCTTACGACAAGAACGGCCCCTGGTGGGCCTGGAACTGGCTGAAGCTCGGCGAGCACTCCGGCACCCATTTCGACGCGCCTATCCACTGGATCTCCGGCAAGGACTATGCCGACGGCGCAACCGACACGATCCCCGTCCAGAAGCTGGTCGGTCCGGTCAACGTGCTCGACTTCTCGAAGGAAGCGGCCGCCGACGCGGACTTCCTGCTGACCGTCGACCACATCAAGGCGTGGGAAGCGCAGCACGGCGCGATCAACCCGGGCGAATGGGTCGTCCTGCGCACCGATTGGTACAAGAAGAACGGCTCCGAGAAGGAGTTCCTGAACGCTGACGAGAACGGCCCGCATACACCGGGACCGACCGCCGAGGCGATCATCTACCTCATCGAGAAGGATGTTGCCGGCTGGGGCTCGGAGACCGTTGGCACCGATGCCGGCAAGGCCGGCGGCATGGAGCCGCCGTTTCCGGCGCACACGCTGATGCACAAGGCCAACAAATACGGCCTCGCGAGCCTTTGTCATCTCGACAAGCTGCCGCCCAAGGGCGCGATCATCATCGCCGCTCCCCTGAAGATCCAGAAGGGCACGGGCAGCCCGCTGCGCGTGCTCGCGCTGGTGCCGGGGAAATAGGACGGTAGCAGAGGAGGACATGGTGGCGCCATGACCCCCGACCACATCATAGTCGGCAGCGGTATAAACGCGCTCGTCTGTGCCGCGCTGCTCGGAGCCAAGGGGCGCAAGGTCCTGGTGCTGGAGCGCAACGACCGCATCGGCGGTTGCATCCGCACCGAGGAAATCACCGCGCCCGGCTTCGCGCACGACGTGATGGCGACGACCTTCGTCCTCTTCATCACCTCGCCTGCCTATGGCGCGCTTGCCGCCGATCTCGGACGGCACGGGCTCGAATTCTGCAACACGAAATCGCCGACCGGCGTGTTGAGGCCGGATGGCAGCCATCTGATCCAGCGCATGGATCGCGTGGCCAACATTGCCGCCTTCGATGCTTCCGGCGACGGCGCGCAATATGCCGCCGATGTCGGCGAGATCGAGAAGAACGCCGGGCTTCTGTTCGGCCTGCTCGGCGGCGGGCTATGGAGTTGGCCGACCTTCAAGCTGCTGGCGGGCGAAGCGTGGCGTCGCGGGCCGCGCGGGCTTGCGGCCTTCCTCGGCAATGCTTTCGTGCCGGCGCGCGGCTGGCTCGAAACCTCCTACAAGTCCGATCTGTCGCGCGCGCTCTGGGCGCCCTGGTCGCTGCATGCCGGGCTGTCGCCCGACGATGCCTTCTCGGGCCAGATCGCCAAGGTCATCGCCTTCGCGCTGGAGGCCGCCGGCGCGCCGATCGTGAAGGGAGGCGCGCGGAACGTGCTCGCGGCATTTGACGGCTTGATCCGCGAGCGCGGCGGCGAGATACGCACCGGCGCCGACGTTGCCTCCATCATCGTCGAAGGCGGCCGCGCCACCGGCGTTCGCCTCGCGTCCGGCGAGACGATCACGGCAAGACAGGGTGTCATATGCTCCGTCACGCCAACGCAGCTCTACGAGCGCCTGCTCGGCAAGGACGCGCCTGCGGACGATGTCGCGGCAACGCGCAACTATCGCTACGGCAAGGGCAACTTCCAGATCCACTACGCGCTCGACCGTCCGCCGGCTTGGCGTGATCCGGCGCTTGGCGAGGTGGCGCTGCTGCACCTGACGCCCGGCCTCGACGGCGTGTCGAAAGCCTGCAACGAGGCCGCGCGCGGCATGCTGCCCGAAACGCCGACCATCTGCGTCGGCCAGCCGCATGCGCTCGATCCCTCGCGCTGCCCGCCCGGCAAGGCGATCCTGTGGCTGCAACTGCCCGAGGCCCCGCGCCACATCAAGGGCGATGCGGCCGGCAAGCTTGCTGTCCCTGCCGACGGCCGCTGGACCGAGCAATTGCGTGAGGCCTATGCCGACCGCGTGGAAGACATTATCGCCTCGCATATCGACGCCTTCTCGGCGACGGTTCTCGGACGGCGCGCCTATTCGCCCGCCGACCTCGAGGCAATGAACGTCAACCTCGTCGGCGGCGATCCCTATGGCGGCTCCTCCACCATCGACCAGTCGTTCCTGTGGCGGCCCTTCAAGACGAGCCGCAACCACGACACGGCGATCAGGGACCTCTACCACATTGGCGCGTCCACCCATCCGGGTGCTGGGCTTGCCGGCGGCTCCGGCTTCCTTCTGGCGGGCAGGCTGTGATGGATCAGAAGGTTCCGGCAAGGCGCGAACGCATCTCAACGCTGGGCCAGATTGGCCTCCAGCAATTCGCGCCCTATCTGATGAACCGTATCATGGGCCGGTACAATGCGACGCTGCGCGAGGCCTACAGCCGCGAGAACCGCACCGTGCCGCAGGTGCGCACGCTCGCCGTGCTGTCGGTGAGCGACGGCATCACGGTCGGCGACCTTGCCGTCTATACCGTCATCGAGCAGTCTACCCTGTCGCGCACGCTCGACGCGCTGGAGGCGCAGGGCCTCGTCCGCCGCGAATCCGGCGAGACCGACAGCCGCGTGCGGAAAGTGTTCCTCACTGACGAGGGGCGCGCGGAATTCAATCGTGGGTGGCCCGCCATGCACGATGCGTTCGAGCTTATGTTCGACGGCATAGACGACGCCGAATATTCGGCGCTGCTGGTGACGCTTCAGAAGATGCTGAGGAACATCCGCCAGCACGACATCTGAGTACGCACCGCCGGCATATGTCGGCGGCAACGGAGTGGATACGATGGCCGAGCGGTCATTCGCCAGGGAAGTCGAAAAGCTCAGGCTGGGCGAGGGCGAGGAATTCGCCGGCGAGGGCATCCTTGCAATCACCAAGGCGCTGCTCCAGTGCGGCGTCGGGTATGTCGGCGGTTACCAGGGCGCGCCGATCAGCCATCTGATGGACGTGCTTGCCGATGCGCAGGAAATCCTCGGCGAACTCGGCGTTCACTTCGAGGCATCGGCATCGGAGGCGACCGCCACCGCCATGCTCGCGGCCTCCGTGCATTATCCGATCCGTGGCGCTGCCACCTTCAAGTCGACGGTCGGAACCAATGTCGCATCGGACGCTCTCGCCAATCTCGCATCCGGCGGCGTCACCGGCGGCGCGCTCATCATTGTCGGCGAGGATTACGGCGAAGGCTCCTCCATCATGCAGGAGCGCAGCCACGCCTTCGCGATGAAAAGCCAGGTCTGGCTGCTCGATCCGCGCCCCAATCTGCCGTCGATCGTCAAGGCGGTGGAGGACGGCTTCGAGCTGTCGGAGGCGTCCAACACGCCGGTCATGCTGCAGGTCCGCATCCGCTGCTGCCATGTCCACGGCAAGTTCATCGCGAAGGACAACAAGCGCCCGGCCATGACGGTCGCTGATGCGCTGGAATCCCCGCGCCGCGACACCGGCCGCATCGTCCTGCCGCCGGCTTCCTTCCTGCACGAGAAGGAGAAGGTCGCGAAGCGCTGGCCCGCCGCGGTGGATTTCATCCGCTCGCGCAACATCAACGAGTTCTTCGGTCCCGATGCCGCCTCGGTCGGCATCGTCATGCAGGGCGGCATGTACAATGCCGTGATCCGCGCGCTTCAGCGCCTCGGCCTCGCCGATGCCTATGGTGAGACGGACGTTCCTCTCTATGTGCTGAACGCGGTCTACCCGCTGATCGACGACGAGTTCCTCTCATTCTGCGAAGGCAAGGACGCCGTTCTCGTCGTCGAGGAGGGACAGCCCAATTATATCGAGCAGGCCTTCGCCGCTACGCTGCACAAGGCCGGGCGCGGCACGAAGCTGGTCGGCAAGGAGCATCTTCCGATGGCCGGCGAATATACCGGGCAGGTGATGCTGGACGGGCTCGGCTCCTTCCTGCGCGCGCACGCGCCGCAACTCCTGTCGGCCGAGATCCGCGCGCCCAACAAGGCGAGCGAGGGCGACGAGATACCGGATATCTCGCGCGTCGTGCCGGGACGTCCGCCTGGATTCTGCATCGGCTGCCCGGAGCGTCCGATCTTCGCGGCCACAAAGCTGGTCGAACAGGAACTCGGCAAGCATCACATCGCCTCCGACATCGGCTGTCACCTCTTCTCGATCATGCCGCCCTTCGAACTCGGCGCGACGACCATGGGTTACGGTCTTGGTCCAGCCTCCGTTTCGGCTTTCAATTCGCCCGAAGCGAAGCGCCGTTCCATCTCCTTCGTCGGCGACGGCGGCTTCTGGCACAACGGCCTGACGTCCTCGGTCGGCAATGCCGTCTTCAACAAGAATGACGGCGTCATTGTCATCGTCGACAATTTCTATTCCGCCGCGACGGGCGGGCAGGACATCCTCTCGTCGCGCGCTTCCAACAGAACGAAGTCGACACAGCATCCCATCACGAAAGCGGTCGAGGGCATGGGCGTGAAGTGGTTGCGCCACATCGACCGCACATATGATGTCGGCAAGATGCAGGCCACGCTGCGCGAGGCGCTGACGACCGAGGAAAAGGGGCCCAAGGTCATCGTCGCCTCGTCCGAATGCATGCTCAACCGCCAGCGCCGCGAGAAGCCGCTGGTCGACAAGGCGATCAAGGGTGGCACCCGCGTCGTGAAGCCGAAATTCGGCGTCGACGAGGACATCTGCACGGGCGACCACGCCTGCATGCGGCTTTCCGGTTGCCCGTCGCTGTCGGTCAAGTCGCTGGACGATCCGCTGCGCGACGATCCGGTCGCGAGCATCGACCAGAATTGCGTCGGCTGCGGCAATTGCGGGGAGGTTGCGGATGCGGCCGTGCTCTGCCCGTCCTTCTACCGCGCCGATGTCGTCCACAATCCGAGCGGCTGGGACCGCTTCGTCGAAAGGGTGCGCAGCCGCGTGATTGCGTACATGCAGCGACGCCGCGAAAGCCGCAGGCTGAATTTCGCCGATGCTTGATACCGTCTCATCCACCCAAAGCATCCGCACGCCGGGCGATGGCGGCATGATCAAGCTCGCCATACTGGCCGTCGGCGGGCAGGGCGGCGGCGTGCTTTCCGACTGGATCGTCGATGTCGCCGAGCGCAACGACTATCTCGCGCAATCGACGTCGGTGGCGGGCGTGGCGCAGCGTACCGGCGCGACGATCTACTATGTAGAGATGTGTCCCGACGCCGGGCGGCTTCCGGTCTTTGCGCTGTCGCCCTCGCAGGGCGATGTGGACGTCCTCATCGCCGCCGAGCTGATGGAGGCCGGTCGCGCCATCATGCGCGGCTTCGTCACGCCCGAGCGCACGACGCTGATCGCCTCATCGCACCGCATCGCCGCCGTGTCGGAGAAGATCGAGCCGGGCGACGGCCGCGCCTCGTCGGCCAAAGTGCGCGAAACAGCGGAGCTGGCCTCGAAGCGCTTCATCGCTTTCGACCTGGAAAAAGTCGCGGTCGAGAACGGTTCGATGATCTCGGCAAGCCTGTTCGGCGCGCTGGCGGGCAGCGGCGTGCTGCCCTTCGCGCGCGAAAGCTACGAGCAGACGATCAGCGCCTCGGGACGCGGCGTGAAGGCCAGCCTCGCCGCCTTCGACGGCGGCTACGAGGGCGCGAAAGGTCAATCGATGGCATCGCCGACTTCCGGCGATTCAGGGGAGGCGTCGGCGACGGCGCTCTTCTCCCCGCCCTTACGGGGAGAAGATGGCGGCAGCCAGATGAGGGGCGGTGTCGATCTTTCCGGCAAGGCCCCGGCCGGCCCGCAGCGGCTCATCGACAGCTGGCGGCACCTTGCCGCGCGCGCCGGCCGCCTGCCCGAGGAAGTCAGGGACATGGCGCAGCGCGGCCTGCGCAAGGTCGTGGATTATCAGGACGCCGCCTATGGCGCCGAATATCTCGACCGGCTGGAGCGCGCGGTGGAACGGGACCGTGGCGTGCACGGCTTTGCACTGTCCGTCGCCGCCGCGAAGCATCTTGCCAACGCCATGTGCTACGACGACATGATCCGCGTCGCCGATCTCAAGACGCGTTCCACGCGCGGCGCGCGGGTCCGGCGCGAGGTCGGGGTGAAGGAAGGCGCGATCCTTCAGACCACCGAGTATTTCCATCCGCGCGTCGAGGAATTCTGCGGCACGATGCCCGCGCGGCTCGGACAGTATGTGGAGGACAGGCCGAAGCTCGCAGCCTTCATCGACCGTCGCATCAATCGCGGCCGCCGCATCCGCACCGACAGCCTTACTGGCTTCGCCATGCTGTGGCTGATCGGCGGCATGCGCCGCTGGCGCCGCGCGCTGCTGCGCCACAGGGTGGAACAGGCGCATCTCGACCGCTGGTACGATCTGGCGCTGGACCATGTGGCGCAGGACTATGCGCTCGCCGTCGAGATCCTGAACTGCCGTCGCCTCATCAAGGGCTACAGCGACACGCATATGCGGGGGCACTCCAAGTTCGACCGGGTGCTGTCCGCCCTGCCGATGCTGAAGGGCCGCCCCGACGCCGCCGACTGGCTGCGCCGGCTGCGGGAGGCGGCGCTGAAGGACGAGAAGGGCGACATGCTCGATGGCGCGCTGAAGACGGTTGCGACGTTGGACGAACCTGCCTGACGGTGGTCCTTTGAGGCTCGTCCGCGAAGCCATTTGCCAATCCGGAAGCGTCTTCGCGGGCTCGCACCTCCGGAAGAGGGAGGGCTGCGCTGTTTTATTGGCGGACGAAACGTCGATGCATCGCCCCTCACCCCTCACCCTTACCCTCTCCCCGCAAGGACGGGGAGAGGATGCCGGCAGGCAGGTGAGGGGCAGCACTCAACTGAACTGGTGAGCAGCCCAGCCTCTTCCGGAGGTGCGAACCCGGCTGTTCTTGCCGGATATACTCTACCTGAACGGCGAGCATCGAAGGACGCATAACCATCCAAAATTGACTTTTGTCAGTCTTCGTGACTATTGTCGGATATGGCAATCCGACCGGCAGACCAGATCATCCACAAGGCTGCGTGGCTCTATTACGCGCATGGCCTGCGACAGGATCAGGTCGCGCAGGAGCTCAACATCTCGCGCGCTTCCGTGGCCATGTATCTGCGCAAGGCGCGCGAGACAGGCATCGTCAACATTTCGACCTCGACGCAGCTTTTCGCTGACGATGTGATGGCTCGCGAGATCGAAGACGCCTTCGGCCTGAACGCCGTGTGGATAGCGCCGCATGGCGGCCATGTCGACCAGTCCGCGGAGGTTCCGGTGCTGGCGGCCAGCGTCTTCCTCGAACTGGTCAAGAAGGGGGATCGCATCGGCGTCGCCTGGGGCCAGACTGTCTATTCCATAGCCGACGTGATGTCCTATGCGGATTTGCAGGACGTGACCGTGGTCCAGCTCTGCGGCAATCTGGGCGCGCCCTTTGCATACCGGCCGGACCAGTGCACCATGGAGATCGCGCGCAGGCTGAATGCCAAGGGCCTCAATTTCTATGCTCCGCTGGTGCTTTCGACCGACGAGCTCGCAAGACAGCTTCGCGCGGAGCCTGTGATCCGCGAGCAGCTCGCCGGTATTGCGGACTGCGACCTGGCGCTCTATTCCATCGGTACGGTCGACGCCGAAAGCCATGTCGTCAAATGCGGCGCTCTGACGGCGGGAGAAATGGATGCGCTGAGGCGGGAGGGCGCCGCAGGCGTCGTCGCCGGGCAGATCATCGACGGCAAGGGCGCGCTGCTGGACTGCGGCTACAATAGCCGCGTCATCTCGGCGGACCTTTCGTCGCTGCGCGCGATCCCGAGGCGTCTTGTCGTGGTGCAGGAACCCAGCAAGCTTGAGCCGTTGCTGGCCGGCCTGGCCGGCGGGCTCTGCACGCATCTGGTGATCGGCGCGGATATTGCGAAACATCTGCTTGAGCGCGCGGGAGAGACCGCAAGGCGCAAGGCATCGTAAGCGGGCGGCAGCGTGCCGCTTCAACTGATAGACACTGTAAACTGGACGGAATGACGATGAAGAACCTGTGGAATGACGCCGAGGCCGAGAAGATTGTCGAGAACTATGCCGCGAAGGGTGTCGGCCGCGACCTTGCTCTTCGGGTCTATACGACACGGCTGCTCGGTGGCGACCCGCGCCTTGTCCTGCATGGCGGCGGCAACACCTCCGTCAAGACGAAGGCGGTCGATCTCGTCGGGGACGAATGGGACGTTCTCTGCGTCAAGGGCAGCGGCTGGGACATGGGCGTCATCGAGCCGCAGGGCCTGCCCGCCGTGAAGCTCGGCGCGCTGCTCAAGGCGCGCAAGCTGACGAAGCTGTCCGACGAGGACATGGTGGCGCTGCAGCGTGCGAATCTGATCGACCCATCCTCGCCCAATCCCTCGGTCGAAACGCTTCTGCATGCCTTCCTCCCGCACAAATTCGTCGATCACACGCACTCGACCGCCGTGCTCGGCCTCGTCGACCAGGACGACAGCGAGGAAATCTGCGCGAAGGTCTACGGCAAAAGCTTCGGCTTCGTGCCTTACATCATGCCGGGATTCGATCTCGCCAAGGCGGCGGCGGAAGTGTTCGAGCAGGATACATCCGTCGAGGGCCTGATCCTCGACAAGCACGGCATCTTCACCTTCGCCGAGTCCGCGAAGGAAGCCTACGACCGCATGATCGACGCGGTGACGGCGGCCGAGGACTTCATCGCCGCCGGCACCCGCCCGGCCGCGACGAAGGCGGCATTGCCCGCGAACATCGCCAGACCTGCTGACATCGCGCCCGCGCTGCGCGGGGCGGTCGCGGTCGACAAGGGCGAGGGGCACTACGATCGCATGATCAGCGATTTCCGTGTCTCCGACGTGATTCTCGACTTCCTGTCGTCCTCGAAGCTCGCGGAACTGGCCGCGCGCGGCGTCTCCACGCCCGACCTTTCGATTCGCATCAAGACGGGCCCGTTGGCGCTTCCGGCACCGGATACCGACCTTGTCGCTTATAAAGCGACGATAAAACAACATGTTGCGCAGTTTGCGTCTGATTATCGCGCCTATTTCGATACAAACGACGCCGCCGACGACGTAAAACGCACGATGCTCGACCAGATGCCGCGCCTCAGCCTCGTTCCGGGCGTCGGAATGTTCGGCCACGGACGCACGCTCAAGGATGCGAAAATCGCCTCCGATGTAGGCGAGATGTGGATCGAGGCGGTCAAGGGCGCGGAGGCCATCGGCGACTTCAAGCCGCTGTCGAAGGCAGACCTCTTTCCGCTCGAGTATTGGTCGCTGGAACAGGCCAAGCTCGCCTCGAACAAGCCCAAGCCGCTGACCGGCCAGGTGATGCTGGTGACGGGCGGTGCGGGCGCGATCGGGGCGGCGACGGCGAAGCTGTTCGCCGACTACGGCGCGCATGTGGTGGTGGTCGATCTCGATGAGGAGAAAGCCGCGGAAGCCGCGAAGAAGGCCGGCAACGGCTCGATCGGCGTCGGCGCCGACATCACCATGCCGGCAGAGATGCGCGCCGCCTTCGACAAGGCCGTCGCTGTTTATGGCGGCATCGATATTCTGGTGTCGAACGCGGGTGCCGCGTGGGAAGGCAAGATCGGCGAACTTGACGACGCGCTGCTGCGCAAGAGCTTCGAGCTGAACTTCTTCGCCCACCAGTCCGCGGCGCAGAACGCGGTGCGCATCATGCTGGAGCAGGGCACCGGCGGCGCGCTGCTGTTCAACGCCTCCAAGCAGGCGGTGAACCCGGGCGCGAGGTTCGGCGCCTACGGCTTGCCGAAGGCGGCGACGCTTTTCCTGTCGCGCCAGTATGCGCTGGAATATGGTGCGAACGGCATTCGCTCCAACGCCGTCAATGCCGACCGTATCCGCTCGGGCCTGCTGACCGACGCCATGATCGCCAACCGTTCGGGCGCGCGCGGCGTGTCGGAGAAGGAATACATGTCCGGCAACCTGCTCGGGCAGGAAGTGACAGCCTTCGACGTCGCGCAGGCGTTCCTGCACCACGCGCTCGCCGAGCGCACCACGGCCGATGTCACCACCGTCGACGGCGGCAACATAGCCGCGGCCCTGCGGTAGTTATCCACGCGCTTCACCTGAGCGGCGGGGCAACGTCCTGCCGCTCGATCGGTCGGCCTTCGACTGGCCGAAATAAAAAATGGGCGGGCCTTTCGGTCCGCCCTTCCTTGTTCCAGTCCTTGTGGACGGAAATCACTTGCCCGGCAGGGGCATCCAGGCGGGGACCGCGACGTCGGCATGGGCGAACTGCGGCAGCTTGGCCGACAGGTCTTCCATGTTCTTGATGTCGTTGTCGTTGAGGTCCTTCTGGGTGATCAGCGTCGGCGGCACGATGACGCTCTTGCCCGGGTCTTCGCCGGCCAGAAGCTGTGCCAGCGCGCGCACCGAGACCTGGCCGACGACGGCGGGGTTGGTGGCGGCGGTGGCGGCCCAGGCGCTGCCCGGCTCGCGCATGGCGGCGATGTCGGAGGTCGAGACGTCGGCCGAGTAGATCTTGATCGAATCCGACAGGCCGGCTTCGTCCACGGCGATCTTCACGCCCTTGGCGAATTCGTCATAGGGAGCGAACATCACCTGGATGCCCGGGTTAGCCGTCAGCACAGAGCGCGCCTGGTTGGCGACCGAGTTGGCGATCGGGTTGTCGAGCGTGCCGAACATCGCCACTTCCTCGATGCCCGGATACTTGGCCTTGAACTCCTTCCAGGTCTCGTCGCGGCGGTCGAGCGGCGCGATGCCGGCGACATAGACATAGCCGGCCTTCCAGCTCTCGCCATTGTCCTTGATCGCCTGCTCGAGCGCGAGGCGGGCGAGGTCGCGATCGGACTGCTCGATCTGCGGGATCTTGTCGTTCTCGACGTTGACGTCGAAGGCGACGACCTTGATGCCGGCATCCACGGCGCGCTGCGCTGCTTCCTTCATGGATTCCGTCAGGCCGTGCTGGATGATGATGCCGTCGACGCCGAGCGCGATGGCCTGATCGACCATGTCGGCCTGAAGCGCGGCGTCCTGGCGGCTGTCGAAGACGCGCAGGTCGACGCCCAGCGCCTTGGCCTGCGCTTCGACGCCGGACAGATAGGCCTGGAAGAAGTCGCCGGTCGACAGATAGCGCACCAGCGCGATCTTCACATCGCCTGGATTGTCGAACGGCGCGGGCTTGTCCTGCGCCATAGCTGGCGCCTGCATCAGGCAGGTCGCGGCAGCGAGGCCGATGGCCACCCTGCCGAGCATTCTACGTGTGAAATTCATACCTTCCTCCATTCCCTGTTGTGGTCGGTTGATCATGACGTTCTAGGCTCTGCCCCTGTTGGAAAGGGCGAAGGTGAAGACGAGGGCCACGACCAGGACCGCCCCCTTCACGAAATCCTGCGTGTAGTAGGGCGCGTTCATCATGGTCAGGCCCTGCAGCAGCACGCCGACGAAAAGAGCGCCGATCGCCGTGCCGAATGCATTGGGCTTTGCCGCGCCCAGAACCGCGAAGCCGATGAGCGCCGCGGCAACCGAGTCCAGCAGCAGATTGTTACCCGATGCGATGTCACCGCGTCCAAGTCGTGCGGCAAGAAGAATGCCGCCGATCGAGGCAAAAACTCCCGAAATCACGTAAGCCCAGATCTTGTATGCCTTGACAGGTGCGCCCGCGAGTTCGGCAGCCTTCGGATTGCTTCCCACCGCATACATCATGCGCCCGAAGCGCGTGTATTCGAGGAAGAACCAGATCAGGACTGCGAGGATCAGCAGCACCACGACCGACACGGGGATCAGGTTGGGAATGAAGAAGTCGAAGCGGTGCCGCCCGAGCGCGAGGAAACCCGGGCTGAACGTGCCGTTGGCGACAGAACCGTCGGGCATGGTCATGCCGGTGGCGATGGAGCGGCCCTCGGTCGGGATGCGCTGGAGGCCGACCAGCAGGAACATCATTCCGAGCGTGGCGAGCAGGTCGGGCACGCGCATGTAGACGATCAGAAAGCCGTTGATCAGCCCGACCACGACGCCGATGACGATGCAGATCATCACCGCGACCAGCGCGTTCTGTTCCAGCACGACCATGGCATAGGCGGCGGCCATCATGGCGGTGGTGGCGACCGAGCCGATGGACAGGTCGAAGCCGCCGACGACGAGGGTTGCGGTGACGCCGAGCGCCAGCACACCGGTGATCGCGACGGACTGGAAGATGAAGACGGCGGCCTGCGGCGAGGCGAAGCCATCCGTCGCCAGCGTGAAGAAGACGATCAGGCCTACCAGCAGGGCAATGAAACCGTAGCGTATGGCGAAGTCGCGCAATGTCATGATGAAGCCTGCAAGTTCCCGATGCGCGGCCCTCCCGGTTCTCCGGGAGTATGCCAAAGGGGTGCGTGAAAAGAAGAAATGCCGGCCATCATGCGGCACCCTTGAGCGGCTGGCCGGCGATCTCGGCGAGCAGCCTGTCCATGTCGATCTCGGCGTTGCGATGCTCGCCGACGATGGTGTGCTCCGACATGACGAGGATGCGGTCGGCCGTCTCCAGCGCCTCGTCCAGTTCCGTCACGAAGATCAGCGTCGCACGGCCCTGTGCGCTGGCGCGCAGCTTGGCGGCGATGTCGCGGCGCGCCGCTATGTCCACGCCCTGGAAGGGTTCGTCGAGGATGAACAGGCTGGCCGGCTGCGACATCCAGCGCGCGACCATGACCTTCTGCTGGTTGCCGCCCGAAAGCGTCGCCATGTCGTCCCTTTCGGTTCGGCAGACGACCCCGAGATCGGCAATGGCCGCGCGCGCGATCGCCCGCTCGGCGCGCCGGCGCGAGATGCCGAAATGCGAGATGCGCCGCAGGAACGGCAGGGTCATGTTTTCGTAGAGGTTGAAGTCCTTGACGATGCCGCTTTCGGCGCGGTCCTTGGCGACGAGAAAGACGCCGGCTTCGATGGCCCCGGCGGTCGAGCGCGGCGCATAGGCCTTGCCGCGCAGCATCATGCTTCCACCGCGCGGCTGGCGCACGCCGAACAGCGTTTCCGCGAAGGCCGACTTGCCGACGCCGACGAGGCCGGTGACGGCGACGATCTCGCCATCGCCGAGCGTCAGCGAGAAGGGACGCGCCTGGTCGGCCAGTACGATGTTGTCCGCCGAGAAAACAACCTGCTGCGCATCCCGCGCGGCGATGCTGGCAAGATGCGTGCTCTGGCCGAGCATGGCGTTGACGGCGCCCTCATAGTCCAGCGGCTTGCTGTCGAAAACGCCCGTGATGCGGCCGTCGCGCAGGCTGACGATGCGGTCGGCCAGCCGCCTGATGTCGGACATGCGATGCGATATATAGAGGATCGCCACGCCTCGCTCGCGCAGCCGGTCGACCACCGAAAACAGGCGGTTCGCCTCCGCGCTCGACAGCGACGAGGTCGGCTCGTCGAGGATAAGAACCTTCGGCTCGTGCGCCATGGCGCGGGCGATGGCCACCATCTGGCGGTCGGCCAGCGAGAGATCGCTGATCTGGGCGTCGAGGTCTATGTCGAGGCCCATGCGCGCCGCGACTTCCTTCGCCTGCCGGCGCACGCCGCGCGGATTGAACACGAATTTCGCGCCCGATCCGTTCAGCCGGTCCAGCGTCAGGTTGGTGGCCACGTCGAGCGCCACGACCACGCCGTCATTGATGTTCTGGTGGACGGTGACCACGCCGGCCCGGATCGCCTCGGCGGGCGAGGCGGGCGCGAAATCCTTGCCGTCGAGCGTCATGGTCCCGCCGTCGCGGCTGTAGACTCCGGAGACGATGCGCACGAGCGTTGACTTGCCGGCGCCGTTCGCGCCCATCAGCACGGTGACCTCGCCCGCGTTCAGCTCAAGGCTGACGCCGCCAAGCACCTGTGTCGGCCCAAAGGATTTCCTCAGGTCCGCTATGCGGAACACGGCCTGTGCCATCTGTCCTCCAACATGCCAACGCTATGAAGTAACCCGGCAATTGTCAATACGATTGACATTTGCCAGGGTGCTGCCTAGGTTCCCGCCGGTACGAGCGGTCTGGAAGGAGGACGAGCATGAGCGAAGCCGCGGTTTTTCAGGCCCTGACGGTCGAAACCCTGCCCGCCCGCCTTGCCGCTGTCGATGCGCTCACGTCCCGGATCGGGACCGATCCGGCGCACTGGAGCGTGCGTGAGGTCGGCGACGGGAACCTGAACCTCGTCTTCATCGTGAGCGGCGACAAGGGGGCGGCCATCGTCAAGCAGGCGCTTCCCTATGTGCGCCTCGTCGGCGAGAGCTGGCCGCTGCCGCTTAAGCGGTCCTTCTTCGAATATCACGCGCTGGTACGCCAGGAGGCGCGGGCGGGCGTCGGCACCGTTCCCGCGATCCATCATTTCGACGAGGCGCAGGCTCTCATCGTCATGGAATATCTGACGCCGCACATCATATTGCGGCGCGCGCTCATCGAGGGCCAGAAGCTGCCGAAGATCGCCCGCGACATCGGACTGTTCATGGCGCGCACGCTTTTCCGCGGCTCCGACCTTTCGATGAAGGCGCGCGAGCGCAAGCAGGACCTCGCGCTGTTCGCCGACAACGCCGAGCTGTGCGATATCACCGAGAATCTCGTCTTCACCGATCCTTATTACGAGGCGGAGCTGAACCGCCACACGACGCCGCAGCTCGACGTGCTCGTCGCGGAACTGCGCGCCGACCGCGACCTGAAGGTCGAGGCGCAGAAGCTGAAGCACATGTTTGCCGCCAATGCCGAGACACTGCTGCATGGCGACCTGCATTCGGGCTCGATCATGGTGACCGCGGACGACACGCGCATCATCGACCCTGAATTCGCCTTCTATGGACCGATGGCCTTCGACGTCGGCATGCTGCTGGCGAATTTCTGGATGGCCTATTTCTCGCAGTCAGGCCACGAGAAGGACGGCGAGCGCGAGGAGATGCGCGCCTATCTGCTCGGCGTGATCGCCGAGACATGGGCCGTGTTCCGCGCCGAGTTCGCGCATCTGTGGCGCACCGAGCGCACCGGCATGCTCTACGACCGCCGTCTATACGAGGATCGCGGCGATGCGCTGGGCGCCGAGCAGGCGCTCGACCGCGTGCTGCACGACATATGGGTGGACATGCTGGGCTTTGCGGGCGTGGAAGTTCACCGCCGTATCCTCGGCCTCGCGCACAATGCCGATTTCGAGACCATAGAAGATGCGGACATGCGCGCTAGATGCGAGGCGAAGGCGCTGAAATTCGGCCGGCACATCTGCGTCAACCGCGAGCGCATCCATGGGCTCGACGAGGTCAATGCGCTGGCCGCCCGGATCGAGAAGGAAACAGTTTCGTGAAGGTTGGGGACCGCCACTACCGCACCATCTGGCTGAACGAGGACGGCCGCTCGGTCGACATCATCGACCAGCGCTGGCTGCCACATGCCTTCCGAGTGAAAACGGTCGGCACGGTCGAAGGCATCGCCACCGCGATCCGCGACATGTGGGTGCGTGGCGCGCCGCTGATCGGCGTGACGGCGGCCTACGGCGTCGCCATACAGATGCGCGACGACGCCTCCGACGCGGCGCTCGACAAGGTCTGGCACACACTGCACGAGACGCGCCCCACCGCGATCAATTTGCGCTGGGCGCTGGACGAGATGCGCCGCGTGCTGGCGCCGCTGCCGGTATCGGAGCGGGCCGCTGCCGCGTGGCGCCGCGCGGCCGAGATCGCCGACGAGGATGTCGAGCTGAACCGCAATATCGGAAAGCACGGCCTTGAGGTGATCAGGAAGATCGCCGCGACGAAGAAGCCGGGCGAGCCGGTCAACATCCTCACCCACTGCAATGCCGGCTGGCTGGCGACGGTGGACTACGGCACCGCCACCGCGCCGATCTATCTGGCGGTCGAGGCCGGCATTCCTGTTCATGTCTATGTTGACGAGACGCGCCCGCGCAATCAGGGCGCGCAGCTTACCGCATGGGAAATGGCCGGTCACGGCGTGCCGCACACGCTGATCGTCGACAATGCGGGCGGCCATCTGATGCAGCACCGCATGGTGGACATGGTGATCGTCGGCACCGACCGTACCACCGCCAATGGCGATGTCTGCAACAAGATCGGCACCTATCTGAAGGCGCTGGCGGCCCATGACAACGGCGTGCCCTTCTATGTCGGCCTGCCGTCGCCGACGATCGACTGGACCGTTCACGACGGGTTGAAGGAGATTCCGATCGAGGAGCGCTCCGGCGACGAGGTATCCTATGTCCAGGGCAAGACGGCGGCCGGCGACATCGCCATGGTCCGCATCTCGCCCGAGAAGACGCCCGCGGCAAATCCTGCTTTCGACGTGACGCCCGCGCGCCTCATCACTGGCCTGATCACCGAACGCGGCATCGCAAAGGCTTCACCCGAGGGGCTGAAGGCGCTGTTTCCCGAACGCGGACGCGACGCTGCCTGACCTTTTGCGAATCCCCCGCGCGCGTCTTAAAAGCGTCGCAGGAGATTCGCCCATGACAGTCACCATCTACGGCATCAAGACCTGCGACACCGTCCGCAAGGCCAGGACATGGCTTGAGGGAAGGAGCGTCGAGCACCGCTTCGTGGACTATCGCGCGGAGGCTCTCGACCCCGAGCGCCTGGCGTCGTGGGAGAAGGCGGTAGGCTGGGAAAAGCTGCTCAACAAGGCGAGCGCGACGTTCAAGGGCCTGCCCGAGGCTGACAAGGCCGATCTCGACCGCAAGAAGGCGATCGCCCTGATGCAGGAGCACCCGACGCTGATCAAGCGGCCTGTGCTCGACGTTGGCGGTGCGATCACCGTAGGGTTCAAGCCGGAAGCCTACGAGCAGGCCGTCGGATAGATTTATCCGGCGCTGATGCGCGGGCAACGGTCCAGCTTCGCAAATTCCGCCATGATTAAGGCATCAGGAGTGTCGTTCGTCCAGGATTTCGGGGAGCGGCATTCCTTTTCTTTCTTTGTGAAGTGTGAATGATGCCGCCCAAACGCTGATCTTGCCCTCATTCAGGGAGTCGCCGCTTGTTCGTATCCTTTTTCCCGCGCCCGAAGCCGTTCTTCCTCTCGGCCGTGGCCTGGAGTCTTCTGCTCGTCATTCTGTGGTTCTTGGGAGGCGAGCAACTTGGTGCGGTCCTTGGCATGCCGCCGGCAGATCCGGCGGCCGCGCCCATTATCTCGCCGCTGCGTTTTATGACGCCGTCCTTCCTTTGGTTCTACATCTACTTCGCGGCAGGTATCGGGATCTTCTATCTTTTCTGGTCGCGCTTCGCGCCGCACCCCTGGCAGAACTGGTCGATACTCGGTTCCGGCCTTATCGTCTTCGTCACGAACTTTTCCGTGCAGGTCTCGGTCGCGTTGAACGACTGGAGGGGCATGTTCTACGACATGGTGCAGCGCGCCCTGACGACCCCCGGTTCGGTGACACCGGGCGAAATCTACTACGGCGTATGGCTGTTCCTTGCCCTTGCACTGGTCGGCATCACGGTCGCCGTGCTCAATCTCTTCTTCGTACGCCACTATATCTTCCGCTGGCGCACGGCGATGAACGACTATTTCACGTCCTACTGGCCGAAGCTACGCCACATCGAAGGCTCGTCGCAGCGTGTTCAGGACGATACGATGCGGTTCTCCTCGACCATGCAGGGTCTCGGCGTCAGTTTCATCGATTCGATCATGACGCTCATTGCCTTCCTGCCGCTTCTCGCCGCGATGTCGGCGCACGTTACGGAAGTCCCGGTGCTCGGCGCTATCCCCTATCCGCTGGTGATCGTCGCGATCCTGTGGTCACTGTTCGGCACGCTGCTCCTTGCCGTGGTCGGCATCAAGCTGCCGGGCCTGGAATTCAAGAACCAGAGGGTCGAGGCCGCTTTCCGCAAGGAGCTCGTGTATGGCGAGGACGACGAAAAACGCGCGCAGCCGCCGACGCTTCGTGAACTTTTCGCCAATGTGCGGAAGAACTATTTCACGCTGTACGCCCACTACGTCTATTTCGACGTCGCGCGCTACCTCTATATCCAGAGCGACGCTGTGTTCGCCACGCTGATCCTCGTGCCAACTCTGGCAGTCGGCAAGATCACCTTCGGCATATTCCAGCAGATCGTTTCAGCCTTCACCCAAGTATCCAATTCATTCCAGTATCTGGTCAATTCGTGGCCGACCATCGTCGAGCTGCTGTCGATCTATAAACGTCTTCGAGCGTTCGAGGCGACGCTGGAAGGCGCGCCGCTGCCGGTGATCGACCAGCACTATCTGGAACGCGAGCAGGCGGGCGTGCGCCCCGAGGAGCAGCCCGCGTCCTGACCGGACGCTCCTGGATCGCTCGAAGCCAGCCGCGCTGCAGGCTCAGCCCCCGGCGGGAACCTCCGCCGGGGCGGTGCGCTCCAGATAGTCTGCATAGCTGGTGCAGACAACGTCGGGCCGTACGCAGACTTCGCCTGCGAACTGCTCCAGCGCCTTCCAGTATGCGCCGTCGTTCATCAGCGTGAAGTGGAAGCCGAGTTGCAGCGGTACGCGCTTGCCCTCGTATTGCTGGTCGAATGCGGCCTTGAACGCGTCATAGCTGCGCGCCTGGAAGGCGGCCGCCTCGTCGGGACGCTCGATGCCGCCCGAATGCCGCACGAAGAGATTGTAGTCCATGGCGATGACGCGCCTTGCCTTCGGCCCTTCGGGAATCTGCGGCAAGGCGAAGCGCTCCACCCCGGCTTCGCCATGCGGTTCCACGGGGCCTTTTGAAATGCCGCTGGCGTCGTAGCGAAACCGGGTCTCGCGCAGTGCTTCATAGAGCGCCGGGCTCGTATTCAGATATGGCGCGCGAAAACCCGAGACGGTGCTTTTGACGAAGTCGCGCCAGTCGGCCGGCTCGCCGGGAATGCCGTTGATATCGTAGGCGTTCTCCACGATCCGGCTGAACGCGGAAAACTCATTCAGCCAGTCGGCCTTGCTCCAGTTCTTGCCGTCAAAATGGCCGCAGGCGTGGCTGGCGATCTCGTGGCCTTCCGAGGCGGCGAGCCGGATTTCGGCGAGGCGCTCGACCACTTCCTGCCTAGTCTGGGCAAACCCGACTTCGGAACGCCCGGCCTTCCTGCCCGGCCCCTGATATTCGTTTCGCTTGTCCTTCGAGAGAAGGAAGACGCAGGAGAGGAAATAGGTGAAGCGGGCGCCGGTCCGGTCGGCCAGCGCGCGACTGCGCTCCCATTGCGCGATGTCGTGCGCGCCGTCGAATGAGATGATGACATATTGCGGCGCCCGAGCTTCTTCGGCAGAGGGCCTGATCGCAACGGCGCTTGCATGGGCGAAACCGGCAAATGCGATCGACGCGGTCAGGCAGGCACTGAATGCGACACGGCAGGCAGAAGACATAGGCACCCGGAACATGAGACCTGAAACCCGGCACGTGCGCTTGGCGCGTGCCCGGCCCGGTGGCTATGCGGCAAATGTGGCGAGGGTGGGTCGGCTTGCGTCCGTCTGGCCCGTGCTGTCCCCGGCCGGCGCACCGGAAATCCGCCGAAGCCTGCACGCAACCCCGCGAAAATGCGGGAAAAGGGCATGGCGACGATGTTGCACAGGGCAAATTTCGCCCGCCCCCTTCCATGCCGGCAAATTTCCGCTACAACGCACGCTCACGGTCAGGGCCGGCACGATGCCGGCGGTTCAAGAGAAAATATGTCGGACGACAGCTTCTTTCGTGAGGTCAATGAGGAAATTCGCCAGGATAGGGCGAAGGCGCTGTGGGACAGCTATGGTCCCTATGCACTCGTGCTGGCCGTTCTGGTGGTCCTCGCGACGGCGGGTTTCGTCGCCTATGAATATTGGGTCGAAACCCGCGCAAGCCGTTCCGGCGACGCGTTCAGCCAGGCGCTGACGCTCGCCAACGAGGGCAAGAACGACGAGGCGCTCGGCGCGCTGCAGCAACTGGAGACGGACGGCTACGGCGCCTATCCGCTGCTGGCGCGCATGCGCGCGGCAACGGTTCTTGTTGCTAAGGGCGACGTCGCCGGCGCGGTCGCGAGCTTCGACGCCGTGGCCGCCGACACGTCGATCCCCGGCTCGATACGCGACATGGCAAAGCTGCGCGCGGCATTGCTGCTGGTGGACAGCGGCTCCTATGCAGACGTCGCGGCCCGCGCCGAAGCGCTCGCCGGCGACGCAAATCCGCTGCGCCATTCCGCGCGCGAGGCGCTCGGCCTGTCGGCCTGGAAGGAGGGACGCTCCTCCGACGCGCTGAAGCTCTTCGAGCAGATCGCAGCCGACAACGAAGCCCCGCGCAACAATCGTGAGCGCGCCACCCTGCTTGCGGAACTGATCCGCGGCCAGGGTACGGCGTCGTGAGCGGATGGGCTTCACGGTAGCAATCATCGGCCGGCCCAACGTCGGCAAATCCACGCTTTTCAACCGTTTGGTCGGCCGCAGGCTGGCGCTCGTCGACGACACGCCGGGCGTCACGCGCGACAGGCGCGTCCACCCCGCAAAGCTCTACGACCTCCATTTCGACGTGATCGACACGGCCGGGTTCGAGGATGCGGCCGCCGGCACGCTTCAGGCGCGCATGCGCGAACAGACCGAAATCGCGATTCGCGAGGCCGACCTCATCTTCTTCATGATGGACGCCAAGGCAGGACTCACGCCGGACGACCGCACCTTCGCCGAGATCGTGCGCAAGTCCGGCAAGCCGGTCGTGCTGGTCGCCAACAAGGCCGAGGCGCGCGGCGCACAGGCCGGCTTCCTGGAGGGCTACGAACTGGGGCTCGGCGAGCCGGTCGCGCTGTCCGCCGAGCACGGCCAGGGATTGCCGGACCTGCGCGATGCGGTCGTCGAGGCGCTCGGCAAGGAGCGTGTCTTCGAGGACGAGGACGATGACGACGATCTTCCCGCCATAAGCGAGACGCTGGTCGGCGAGGACATCGCCGATCCCGACGCGGAGCCCGAATATGACGAGACGAAGCCGATGCGCATCGCCGTCATCGGCCGTCCCAACGCGGGCAAATCCACGCTGATCAACGCGCTGATCGGGGAAGAGCGGCTGCTGACCGGCCCGGAGGCGGGGATCACGCGCGATTCCATCTCGGTCGACTGGGAATGGCGCGGCCGCGCCATGAAGCTCTTCGACACGGCCGGCATGCGCCGCAGGGCCAAGGTGCAGGAAAAGCTGGAGAAGCTGTCGGTCGCCGACGGGCTGCGGGCGATCCGCTTCGCGGAGGTGGTCATCGTCGTGCTGGACGCGACGATCCCCTTCGAGAAGCAGGACCTGCAACTGGCCGACCTCATCATCCGCGAGGGCAGGGCGCTGGTCATCGCCTTCAACAAGTGGGACTTGATCGAGAATCCGCAGGAGATGCTTGCCGAGCTTCGCGAGAAGACCGCCCGGCTGCTGCCGCAGGTACGCGGCGTGCAGGCGGTGACGGTCTCGGCGGAGACCGGGCGCGGGCTCGACCGACTGATGGACGCCGTTCTCAAGGCGCATCGCGTCTGGAACACGCGCATTTCGACCGGCAGGCTGAACCGCTGGCTCGAGCAGACGATCGCCCACCATCCGCCGCCTGCCGTTTCGGGCCGCCGCCTGAAGATCAAATATATCACGCAGGTGAAGACACGCCCGCCGGGGTTCGTGCTGTCCTGCACCAGGCCGGACGACGTGCCGCAATCCTATGTCCGCTATCTGGTCAACGGGTTGCGGGAAACGTTCGACATTCCGGGCGTGCCGATACGCGTTTCCTTCCACGCATCGGACAATCCCTACGCCGGCAAGGCGTCCAAACGCAGATGATGCGGCGCGGGGCCGCAGCCCGCGGACACATTGCCGCCAAAGGGACGCCGTTAACCGTACATCAAGGTTAATAACGCATTCTGCCTCCAGTGGGTAAGTAGCGTCCCTGGAGAGTGTTCCGTGCATCGACGACTCGTGAAGCGGCTGGTGGCCGCCGCCAGCCGGGAAAAGCGTTCGTTCCTGTCGCCTGTCGTCATCGGCCTCGGCATCTGGATCGGCTTCCCCACAATGGCTGCCTATCAGGACATGGCGAGCCTCGTTTCCGGCATTGAGCGGCAGAACACCCGCTGGAGCGCGTTCGTCGAGCGGTCCGCCGCCGGATCGGTGCATGCCGCAGAGATGCCCTTCGTCGATGCCGACGTCACGACCGCGGCGATATCCGGCTCCGGCGTCGCGGCTCCGGGGATAGGGAAGGTCTCGCTGCGCGCGAAGATCGCCAATCCCATTCCCGACGAGGAACGCATCAGCCGCTCCGACAAGCGCGGCCGGATCGTCCAGGTCGTGCCCGTGCGGCCGCCCAAGACATTCGAGGCCGGCTCGATCTTCAAGCGTACGAGCCTTCTCGTCGGACCGGGCAGGAAGGGCGACGTGAAGATGGCCTTCGCCATGCCGGAGATTCGCGGCAAGGAGGTCCAGATCGCCGGCGCCTTCTACATGAAGCGCGACAAGAGGCGAGACCCCGGCGTGCCGGCGGCCATCGCAAGCCTCGTCAACAACGACAAGCCCGATATCCTCGCCACCGCCTATGCGCCCGCCAAGCCGGACTACGCGGCCGCGTCGCCCTTCGAGAGCCTGCTCAAGGACCCCAAGGACGACGGCCGCTTCATTCCGCCGGTTGTCGATGGCGACCATTCCTGGATGAGCAAGCCGCTTCCCGCGGAAGTATTCTCGGCCAATGAGCAGAAGTGCCTTGCCACCGCGATCTATTTCGAGGCGCGCGGCGAAAGCCTGCGCGGACAGGCGGCCGTTGCGCAGGTGGTGCTCAACCGCGTGCGCAACCCGACCTATCCGGCCACGATCTGCGGCGTCGTCTACCAGAACGAACACTTGAAGAATCGCTGCCAGTTCTCCTTCGCCTGCGACGGCAAGAAGGACGTGATCACCAACCGGAAGGCCTACAAGACCGCCCAGGACATCGCCATGGCGGTGACGGCGGGCAAGATATTCCTGCCGGAAGTCGCGTCCTCGACCCATTACTACGCGCAATATGTCAGCCCGGGCTGGGCGCGCTCGATGGAAAAGATGAAGAAGATCGGCCTTCACATCTTCTATCGCACCTATGGCGGCGGCTGGAGTTGAGCCTCGCGAGGGCGTCCATTTTAGCCTGCCGGCTGCGTGGATTCGCGCCCGGCGGCGGCGCCAAACTTCCGCGCACTATGTCGCACTTGGCTAAATAACTGATTTCCATTGATAAATTAGTCTGTCTATCTGGCCTTTGCCCGGCTTGACGGGGCAAGGGCCCCTAACTATGTTGCGCGCGACTTGGAGCGGACGGGAATGCAGCCCGCTGGCCGGGACATGGAGGTTGCGATGGCCGGAGATATAAGGCCAGACGAAACCGGAAGAACCGGTCCAGGCAAGCAGGCAAAGGCTGACCCACGCGACGACGACCTTGAACGCCGCCGTCGAAATCTCGAAGCATCGCTTGCCACGAGACAGCCGGTTCGGCACGAGGGGAAGGAAGACGCCAGTGGCGTCACCGGCTACGGCCAGGCAATGAAGCTGTCCAGCGAGTTCATCGCTGGTGTGGCTGTCGGAGCGGGGCTCGGTTGGATGATCGACAAACTGGCCGGCACCTCGCCCTGGGGGCTGGTCGTCTTCCTGTTGATGGGCTTTGTCGCGGGCGTGCTCAACGTCCTGCGATCGGTCGGAAAGGTTGCTGAGTTCGGCCAAAGCGCGAAGCGCAGGCAGGACGACAGGCGAGGTTGAACATCCCGGCGCGCCGGGGATTTGAAACAAGCAGAGGCCGGCAGGCGGCCTCGGGGGATGGCAAGTGGCTTCACCGGACAAGGTCGATCCGATCCATCAGTTCCACATCAACAAGATTGTCGACCTCCACGTCGGCGGGTTTGATGTGTCCTTCACCAATTCCTCGCTTTTCATGGTCGTGACCGTCGTCTTGACGAGCGCGCTCCTGCTGTTCGCGACGTCGAGCCGCGCGCTGATTCCCTCGCGCATGCAGTCGGTCGCCGAGATGTCCTATGAGTTCGTCGCCAATATGCTGCGCGACGCCGCCGGCAAGCAGGGCATGAAGTTTTTCCCGCTCGTGTTCTCGCTGTTCATGTTCGTGCTGATGGCGAACCTGATCGGTATGTTCCCCTATTTCTTCACTGTCACCAGCCACATCATCGTGACCTTCGCCCTTGCGATGCTGGTGATCCTGACGGTCGTGCTCTACGGCTTCTACAAGAACGGACTGCACTTCCTGAACGTATTCGTCCCGAGCGGCGTGCCGCTCGTCCTGATGCCGCTGGTCGTCGGCATCGAGGTGATCTCCTTCCTGTCGCGGCCCATCAGCCTGTCGGTCCGTCTCTTCGCCAACATGCTGGCCGGACATATCACGCTGAAGGTCTTTGCCGGCTTCATCGTCTCGCTGAGCGCGATGGGCGGCGTCGGCATCGCAGGCGCAGTGCTTCCGCTGGGTATGTCGGTCGCCCTGGTCGGTCTCGAATTCCTGGTGGCGTTCCTCCAGGCTTACGTCTTCGCGGTGCTCACCTGCATGTATCTCAACGACGCGATCCATCCGGGCCACTGACGGAAACCTTCATGGTCGGCATGGTGCCGGCTCAAGCGAAACTTTACAGATCCATCAAGGAGTAGAAAAATGGAAGCTGAAGCAGCACGTTATATCGGCGCTGGCATTGCATGCCTGGGCATGGGCGGAGCCGGTATCGGCCTTGGCACCATCTTCGGAAACTATCTGTCGGGCGCCTTGCGCAACCCGTCGGCAGCTGACGGCCAGTTCGGCCGCCTGATCTTCGGCTTCGCCGTGACGGAAGCTCTGGGCATCTTCTCGCTGCTCATCGCGCTGCTGGCGCTGTTCGGCTGATACTTTCTGTTCCGCTTTGAGCCTCGCCGCAACCGCGGCGGGCTCCGGTTCGAGGACGCAAGATGTTCGTGACGGATGCCTACGGGCAAGAAACCGCGCCTGCTGTCGATGGCGGGCATGGCGCCGAAGCGCCTGCCGAAACCCATGTCGGGACGGAAGTGCCGCATGACGCCGGGCATGGCGAGGGTGCCTTCCCGCCTTTCGATCCATCGACCTTCGCGTCGCAGATCCTTTGGCTGGCCATCACCTTCGGGCTCTTCTATCTCTTCCTGAAGCGGGTCATCGTGCCGCGCCTCGGCGCCATCATGGACGTGCGTGAGAATCGCATCGCCCAGGATATCGAGCGCGCCGGCAAGCTGAAGACCGAGGCCGACGCGGCGGTTGCCGCATATGAGCAGGAACTGGCCGAAGCACGCGCAAACGCCACTGCGATCGGGCAGAAGGCAAGGGACGACGGAAAGGCAGAGGCAGATGCCAAGCGCAAATCCGTCGAGGAAAGCCTCGAGCAGAAGCTCGCGGAAGCCGAAAGCCGCGTGGCCAAGATCAAGGACGAGGCCATGAAGGACGTGGGTTCCATCGCCGAGGATGTCGCTTCCGCGATCGTCTCCGCGCTCGGCGGCAAGTCTGCCAAGGCTGAGGTGTCGGCCGCGGTCAAGTCGGTCAGGAGCTAGGTCCAATGGACGCGACATCACTCGCAACGCTTTGGGCGACGATAGCGCTCTTCATTTTCTTCGGCATCATCGCCTATCTGAAGGTGCCCGGCATGATCACCCGGGCGCTCGACGCCCGCGCGGCAAAGATCAGCCATGACCTGGACGAAGCACGCCGCCTTCGCGAGGAAGCGCAGGCACTGCTCGCCGAGTTCCAGCAGAAGCGCAAGGAAGCCGAAAAGGAGGCTGCCGACATCGTGACGGCTGCCAAGCACGAGGCGGAGATCCTGCTGGGTGAGGCGCACAAGAAGACCGAGGAATATGTCACGCGCCGTACCGCCATGGCCGAACAGAAGATCGCCCAGGCAGAGCGCGAGGCAGTGAGCGAAGTGCGCTCCAGCGCCGTCGACATCGCCATAGAGGCGGCTCGCAAGCTGCTCGCGGACAATCCCGAGATCAAGGCCGGCGAGGATCTGTTCAAGTCCTCCCTGAAGGAACTCAAGACCAAGCTGAACTGAGTTCGGACGGACTCAAGAATGCAAAAAGCCGCCGTTCAGGCGGCTTTTTCGTTCTCGGGACCGGGTTCTTCGAGGCAGAGGTCTTCCAGCAGGTCCGGCGCGAACGCCTCGTCCATTGCCTCGACAAGACGAAACGGCGCGAAGGACATGCGGTGCAGGCGGATCGCCGGCCCATGCACCTCGATTGCCGCGCGATGGCGTGCCGTCGCATAGCCCATGTGGATTTCGAGCCCGTAGCTGCTGTCCGCCCGGCCGCACCCCTGCATCATGCGGTCGCGCGTGACTTTCGCGACGATCGACGCGGCAGCGATCGACTGCGAGCGCTGGTCGCCCTTGATCAACGCCTTGCAGTCGCAGGGCAGGCCAGGCGGCACGTCGCGCCCGTCCGCGAGCGCCAGCTTCGCCTGCACGGGAAGGGCTGCAAGCGCGCGGCGCATGGCTTCAAGGCTCGCCTTGCGGATGTCGCTGCGGTCGATTCCCTCCGCGCAGACCGAGGAGACGCCGACGCCGAGCGCGGTCTTGAGGATTGTCGTGAACAGCGCCTCGCGCTGCTGCGCTGTCAGCCGCTTGGAATCGTCGAGCCCCTTGGGGATGCGCTTCGGATTGAGGACAACGGCAGCCGCGACGACCGGGCCGGCGAGCGGCCCGCGACCGGCCTCGTCCATCCCGGCGACGGGCCACAATCCGTCGGCCTTCGCCTTCCTTTCAAAGGAAAAATCAGGCCTGGGGGCCAGATCGAAGAGGGGCGGAGAATCAGGACGCGCGCGAGACATGATGCAGCGAGCCTCGCATCGGTCCCGATTCTCCGCAAGGCTTCCGGTCCGCCGGGGAAGCGGGACGGAAGCGCCGTACACAGCCGGGGGGAGGCTGTACGGTTTTCGGGGCTGCCGCCGTCACAGAAGAACGAGCTGCTCGTTCTTCTTCTCGGCGTGGACGAAGAGATCGGTGCGCAGCGGCGAGCGCCTCGCATTGAGACCGAGCCGCCGCGCCGCGATCTCGAAGCGGCGACCGATCTGCCAGGCGTAAGGGCCGGTGCCGCGCATCCGCTTGCCCCATTCGGAGTCGTAGTCCTTGCCGTCGCGCATGGAGCGGATGAGCGACATGACGTGCCGGTAGCGATCCGGGTAGTGGCGAAGCAGCCAGTCCTTGAAGATGGGGCTGACCTCAAGAGGAAGCCGCAGCAGGACATATCCGGCCGCGGTCGCACCCGCGGCGTGCGCCGAGTCGAGAATGCGCTCGATTTCCTGATCGGTGAGGCCCGGCAGGATCGGCGCGACCATGACCGAGGTCGGGATGCCTGCATTGCTGAGCTGCCGGATGGCTTCCAGCCGCCTGGTCGGCGTGGACGCGCGCGGCTCCATGGTCCGGGCCAGCGTACGGTCGAGCGTCGTCACTGACAGGGCGACCTTGGCCAGACCGCGTTCCGCCATGCGCGAAAGGATGTCGATGTCGCGCGTCACCAGCGCGGACTTGGTCACGATGCCGACGGGATGATTGCGCGTCTCCAGCACTTCGAGGATCTCGCGCATGATGCGCCACTGCTTCTCGACCGGCTGGTAGGGGTCGGTGTTGGTGCCGATCGCGATCGTGCGCGGCTGGTAGCCTTCCTTCGAAAGCTCCTTGTCCAGAAGGCGGGCCGCATCCGGCTTGGCAAAGAGCTTCGATTCGAAATCGAGACCCGGCGAGAGGCCCATATAGGAATGGGTGGGCCTCGCGAAACAGTAGACGCAGCCATGCTCGCAGCCGCGATAGGGATTGATGGAGCGATCGAAGGAGATATCGGGCGAATCGTTGCGGGTGATGATGGTGCGAGGCTTCTCCACCTGAACCTCGGTCTTGAATGCAGGCAGGTCCTCGATGGAGTCCCAGCCGTCATCGAAGGCATGGCGCGTGATCGGCTCGAAACGGCCGCTCGGATTGATCCCGGCGGACCGGCCGCGATTGCGCTCGGGCCTGACCCTCACTCCGCTCTGCTCGATCATCGCGTTCGCCATCTCGGCTCTCCCGCTGCTGAAGGCAGCAATGTCGGCGCGCACGATCTGTTCCATTTTTGCGCGTTCCCAAGGCTTGTCCGGAGCGGTGCGAATCGTTGTTCCCATGAAATTATTCCTATTTGGGAAAATGGAACAAATCAAGAACTTTAGGCTCGGATCGGAACTGGCGTGGCGCTTCTCTTTCCGCTATTCGGCTTGCTCATGCTGAGCGTCCTGATCGAAACTCGGAATGACGAGGAAGGGCTGGCCCGCACGCTGGCGTCGCTGGTCGGCGCAGCGGTGGAGGGGATCGTGCGCGACGTCATCGTCTGCGACGACGGCTCGACCGACCAGACGCACCGCGTCGCCGACGAGGCGGGGTGCACCTTTCTCTCCGGCGCGGGCGTGGCCGCGGGAATCGCGCAGGCGAAGTGCGACTGGCTGCTTCTGATCGAGCCCGGCGCGCGTCTGCTGGAAGGCTGGACCGGCTCGGTGATCGCACACACGGCGAAGCTGGCCATGCCGGGGCGTTTCTCTCGCGATCCTGCCAGCCGCAGGCCGTTCCTGGCGCGCGCCTTTTCGCGGCCGACTGCGCTGGCCGAGGGATTGGTCATCAACAGGCATCAGGCACAAGCCCTGTCGAAGCATGCCGCAAGTGCCGAGGCGATCGCGCGCGGGCTTGCGGCACGAAGGCTGGACGGCCTGATCATCGTCGCCTCGAAAAGCTGATTCCTTTCCGATTCCTCCGGGGGTGGACTACCTTGGATGGAGCGTGGCGCTGCCCCTCATCCCCGCAAGCGGGGAGAAGGAGGCTGGCCACACTGTCGCGGCTCTTCCTGTTTGCAGTTCATTCGTCATTGCCGGTCCGGCCATTTCCGTTTCCGTCCGATCCTCTGCGCGAACCGGCCGTGACGTTGACGCCTCCCTCTCCCCGTCCGTCACGGGGGGAGGGTAAGGGTAAGGTGAGGGGCGCTTTCAGGCGGGACGCGGAAGACTTCCGAGCCTGTTCGCCGGCGCTCGCCGCGTTTCCCCCGGGCATGGATTACGTTGATTCGAACAGGAGCCGCCGGCTCCTTCCCGCGCAATCACCCTCATGACCGGCGCTCCCGCAGAAGGAGCGAGGGCAAGGATAGGACAGGCGCAAAGAGCGTGGATGCGATTAACAGCGCCGTGCTCCCGATCACGCACGCTACGGCTGTTTACCGGGAAATCCGGTCAAATTCGGTCTACGCTGGCGATGGTTGTAATCAGGGCCTGATTCAGAGCTTGCGGCGCAGATGCTCGTCCAGCCGGGGCATGATCTCGACGAAGTTGCAGGGCATGTGGCGATAGTCGAGCTGTGCCTTGAGGATGCCGTCCCATGCATCCCTGCATGCGCCCGGCGAGCCGGGCAGCACGAAGACGAAGGTCGCGTTGACCACGCCGCCGGTCGCCCGCGACTGGACCGTCGATACGCCGATCTTTTCGTAGGAGATGCGGTGGAACACGGCCGAGAAGCCGTCCATGCGTTTTTCGAAGATCGGCTCAAGCGCTTCGGGCGTTACGTCGCGGCCGGTGAAGCCGGTTCCGCCGGTCGTGACGATCACGTCTATGCGCTCGTCGCGCGACCAGCCGAGCACCTTCTCGCGGATCAGGGCTATATCGTCGGTGACGATCGCTCGATCGACAAGCGTATGGCCGGCCTCGGCGATGCGGTCGGCGAGCGTCTGGCCCGACCTGTCCTCTGCGAGGCTGCGTGTGTCGGAAACGGTGAGCACGGCGATGCCGACCGGGATGAATGGACGGGGTTTCGCTTCCGTGCTCATGGTCACGCCTGAAAGCCGGTTTCGCCAGACGGCATGCTGCGTGTGGCGGCGACGAACCATCCGGGGTGGCGGGCGCGGATCTGCGCGGCGGCGCGCTTTGCCACATTGCCGGTTTCGAACAGGCCGAAACAGGTCGCGCCGGACCCGGACATGCGCGCGAAGCCGGCATCGGCCTTGAGAAGCGCCGAACGCGCCGCGCGGATCGACGGCTCGATCGAGCTTGCGGCGTCCTCCAGATCGTTGCGGGTGGCTTCGAGCCATCCGCGCAGCGTGTGGAAGTCGATGCGGGCCGGCAGCGCCGGCAAGGCCGCGTTGTCGCGCCGCCCAAGGGCCGAGAAGACGGCAGGCGTGGACACGCCGATACCCGGATTGACCAGCACCAGACCGAGCGACGGGAAGCCGGCGAGCGCGGACAAAATGTCGCCCGTGCCGCGCGCGACTAGGGGCTGCGCGGCGATGCACATGGGCAGGTCCGCGCCGAGTCTTGCGCCAAGCCGCGTCAGGGTCTCCCGGTCGACGTCGAGGTTCCAGAAACGGGCAAGCCCGCGCAGGGCTGCCGCGGCATCGCTGGAGCCGCCGCCGATGCCCGACGCCATGGGCAGGTTCTTCTCCAGCCTGATGGCAACGGGCGGAGCGCCGGGCGATATCGCGCGTAGCGCATCGCGCGCCTTAAGCACGAGGTTGGTCTCGTCGGCCGGCACGCCGGGGGCGAACGGCCCCGAAATGGAGAAGGAGTCCTGCTCAGCCGGCTCAAGCGTCAGCCGGTCGCCGAAGCGGGTGAAGACCGCGAGGCTTTCAAGAAGATGATAGCCGTCGTCGCGCCGGCCCGTGACGTGCAAAGCGAGATTTATCTTGGCCGGCGCGAATTCGACGCACGGCATGAGGTCAGGGGACACTTCCAATGTCGTCTGGTCAGTCTTTGGCCAGCCTGTATTCGCCGGTGACCGGATCCTTGACCAGCGTGCCCTGTGCGCCCGTCGAAGCCTGCTTCTCGGCGCGGCGCACCTTGGCGGTCACGCGCCCGGCCTCGCGCACGAAGGAGCGATAGCCGACATAGGCGGCGATTCCGACCAGCGTGAAAAAGATGATCTGGGGCATCTGTCCAATCCTCCCTCAAAGACCGGCGTTTTTGTGGCGCATGTCGGTATGAAGCATGTCGGGCCGGCCGGCGGGGCGTGCGCATGATAGCGGCCCCGGCCGCAAATTCAAAGACCGAAGCGTGCCCAAAGGGCGCGCTCCTGCGCCGCATCGAGCAGGCCGCCGGCCGCTTCGCCCACGAGGTCCGCGCCCGAAAGCCTGCTGCCGAAGCCCAGCCTGCGCGCGAAGAACCCGCGCGGCGCCGACACCAGCGCGAGCCTGGTCTTTGGGCCGTAGCGATCCTTCAGCACCTGCCGCATGTCGCCGAGCGCGTCGACAAGGCCGAGTTCCAGCCCCTTCTTGCCGGTCCAGAACAGGCCGGTGAAAAGGTCCGGATCGTCCTTGAGCCGCGCGCCGCGCCGGCTCTTCACAAGGTCGATGAAGGTATCGTGCACTTCGAGTTGCAATGCCTTCAGCCGCTCGACGTCCTCCTTCCTCTCCGGCCTGAAGGGGTCGAGAACGGCCTTGTTGTTGCCGGCAGTGTGGACGCGGCGCTCGACGCCGATCTTTTTGAGAAGCTCGGGGAAGCCGAACGAGGCCGACACGACGCCGATCGAACCGACGATGGAGGACGGGTCGGCGATGATCTCGTCACCGGCCACCGCGATCATGTAGCCGCCCGACGCCGCGACGTCCTCGACGAAGACGAGGACCTTCTTGTTCTTCTCGGCGGCGAGGTCGCGGATGCGCTTGAAGATGAGGCGCGACTGCACCGGCGATCCGCCGGGCGAGTTGATGGAAATGGCGACCGCCGGGGCATCGGGCCAGGCGAACGCCTTCTCCAGCACGCCGGCCGTGGAGGTTAGCGACAGCGTCGGCCGGAACTGGCTGCCGCCGGCCATGATGGCGCCATGAAGCCTTATGACGGGGATTGTAACTGCGTCGGAGCGCATCGATTTCGGCAGCAGGCGGTTGAAAAATCGTCTCACCGAAAGGCGTCTCCGTGTGGTTGGTCAAGGCGCATGTAGGCATAAACCGGCCGTGCGCAATGGCGTCAATCGCCGAAAAGCGAGGCCCGGCCATTGTTTATGTCATCCGCCTCTGTCGTGAAGCGATCGCTGCCCTCGGCGTGCAGGAAAAGCGGCGGCAAGATGGACAGCGGCCGGTTGCTCCCTCTGATCGCCCTGACGACGATACGCGCGGCGGCCCGGTCGAAACGCGGATGCAGGGCCTTCACCTCCTGCGCGCCGAAATAGGGATGCATCCCGCCAAGGATCTGTTGCAGCGATTCTGGTCGGGCAATGACGGCCACGCCGCCTCCGGGCCTGACGATCCAGCCGGCGGTCCGCAGCCAGGAGGCGAAGACGTTCTCGTCGTTCATCACATGCGCATACCGACGCAGCGCGTCGGGAGAGGCGCGGTCGCCCGGCCTGTTGAAGGGCGGGTTCATGATCGCCCAGTCGAAGGAGAAATCGGCAAGGCCGGCCGCCCTCCGGTTGCTGTCGGCAAGCTGCACGTCTGCCTCCAGAACCGAGCAGCGCGAAACAAGGCCGGAATTTTCCGGAAGCGCGACCGAGCGACGCGCGAATTCGACCATTTCAGGCGCGTTTTCGACCAGCATCACATTTGCGCCTGGACAGCGCGATGCGACTGCCAGACCGGCGGCGCCGGCACCGGCGCCGAGATCGGCCAGGTGTCCCTTGAAACTGCCGGGAACCGCAGCCGCCAGCATCATCGCGTCCGTGCCGGCCCTGTGGCCCCGGCGGGCAGGCTGAACCAGATGGAAGTCGCCGCGATGGAACGCGTCGATCGTGAAACCGCCGGCTTCTTCCGGCGCCTGCGAGGATTCGGTCATGAAAAACCGGCTCAGCCTTCGCTGATTTCGTTGGCGATGCCTGCATCGGCAAGTATGCGGCGGGCGCTTTCCAGGTCCTCGTCCAGAACCAGGATGCGGCGCGGCAGGATGCCGATGGAGCCGTCGAGCACGCTCATGTTCTGGTCGGCCACCATGGAACCGATGCCGGCGTCCCTGAGCAGGGATTCGGCAAAGGAGATGACAACGGCGTCGTTGGTTCGCAGGAGTTCCTTCATGGCCAAGAAAATCGCAGGTCCTCGCGACCTTGTAAACGCCCGCGCCAAATCGCCGCTTGCCGCTTGTGGCGTTGGCGACCTAGAAACGCTAAAGGAGCGGTATGAATGCAGGCTCTGGGACGGAGAATCCGGTGGGTGTTGTTCTCAACCTCGAAGACGGCAAGCGCAGCCAGGCGTCGATCGCCGAGCTGATCGCCCTGACGGCGAACGACATGTCGCGCGTAAACGAGCTGATCCTGTCCAAGGCCGGCTCGGACGTCGAGATGATCCCCGAGGTCGCCAACCACCTCATCTCGTCGGGCGGCAAGCGCCTGCGCCCGATGGTGACGCTCGCCGCCGCGCAGATGTTCGGCTATTCCGGCGAAGGCCATGTGAAACTCGCGACCAGCGTCGAGTTCATGCACACGGCGACGCTGCTGCACGACGACGTGGTGGACGAAAGCGACCTGCGCCGCGGCAAGAAGACAGCGCGCACCATATGGGGCAACCAGGCAAGCGTGCTGGTCGGCGACTTCCTGCTCGGGCAGGCGTTCCGCATGATGGTGGAGGTGGGCTCGCTCGAAGCGCTCGACATCCTGTCGACCGCCGCCTCGATCATCGCTGAGGGCGAGGTCATGCAGCTTGCGGCGGCCAAGAACCTCGAAACTACGGAGGACGAACACTTTGCCGTGATCAAGGCCAAGACCGCCGCGTTGTTCTCGGCCGCTGCAGAGGTCGGTCCCGTGATCGCCGGTGTCTCGCGCAGCGACCGCGCGGCGCTGCGCTCCTACGGCATGAACCTCGGCCTCGCATTCCAGCTCATCGACGATGCGCTGGACTATGGAGGGTCGAGCAAGGATCTGGGCAAGAATGTCGGCGACGACTTCCGCGAGGGCAAGGTGACGCTGCCCGTCATCCTCGCCTATAGGCGCGGAACCACGGCGGAGCGCGATTTCTGGAAGGCCGCCATAGAGGACAACCAGACCGACGACGCGGCGCTTGAAAAGGCCATCGGCCTTATGACGCGCCATGCGGCCATCGCCGACACGATCGGCCGCGCCCGCCATTTCGGCGGCATAGCGCGCGACGCGCTGGCGCCGCTCGAATCGACGCCGCAAAAGGCCGCGCTGCTCGACGTTATCGATTTCTGCATCAGCCGGGTCGCGTGATCGGAGCTGGGGGTCTGGCCGAGCATGGCCGGGCTGTCCTGCACTTTCGCGCCGGTTCGATGGCGGCGGATTGAAAGGCGTCCCCAAAAAGGCCATGCTTTGCGCCGAGTTTAAGGTGGAATCTCGGCCGCCGACATGGCGGCGACAGGAAGGAAGATGATGCCGCAAATGGGTTCACGCTGGTTCGTTGGGGTTGCCGCGGCGGGCCTGCTGATGGCCTCCGTATCGTCGCAGGCCGTGCTCGCATCGCAGCCGGCACCCGACGAGGCGGCGAGCCGCGCCGTCGAGGTCAACTCCTTTTCGGGCGCGTATCTGGCCGGTCGGGTCGCCGAGGTGGACAACCAGCTTGCGGACGCCATCGTCTATTACCGGAAGGCGCTGGCCTTCGACCCGGACAACGAACCCCTGCAGCAGAGCCTGATGTTCGCGCTGATCTCCGAGGGGCGCTTTGACGAGGCGCTGCCCTATGCGGAGAAGCTGAAGACGGTGCCCGACGTCGAGCGTCTTGCGCGCCTGGCGCTTGCGATCGACGGGTTCCGCAAGAAGGACTTTGCCGGCGCCGAGCAGCAGTTGACCTTCAAGGAGGAGTCCGATCTCGACGACCTGATCGCCAAGGTGATGATCGCCTGGGCGAAGCTGGGCGCCGGCGACAAGGAAGCCGCCATGGCGGCCATCGACGAACTGTCCGGGCCTGACTGGTACGGGCTGTTCGTTTCCTACAGCAAGGCCCTGATCGCGGAGGAGGCCGGGCTAAAGACCGAGGCCAAGGCTGCGTACCAGCAGGTGGTGGAAGACACGGCAGGCGGCGGAGCAGCCCCGGATGCCTGGCTTCGCGCGGCCGAAGCCTATGCGGGCTTCCTGGCGCGGGACGGCAAGAAGCACGAGGCGCTGACCATCCTCGACAAGGCCGACGAACTGGCACCCGGCAGGCTGCCGCTGATCGAGCTGCGCAACAGCATCTCGAATGGCGATCCTGTCGCGCGAATCGTCTCGACGCCCGCCGAGGGAGCGAGCGAGCTGCTGCTGGCGCTGGCCGGCGCGCTCAACCGCAGCGGCGGCGAATCCTTCGTGCGCCTCTACCTGCAATATGCCCTGGCGCTGAGGCCCGACAGCGATGCCGCCCTGGTGCAGCTCGCGGGCGTCGCCGAGCAGCAGCAGGATGCCGAGCGGGCCATAGCGCTCTACGAACGCGTGCCGGCCTCCTCGCCGCTGCACCGCGTGTCGCAGCTCCAGCTCGGCCTCAACCTGGCCGATCTGGACAAGCGCGACGAGGCCATCGCCAGGCTGCAACCGCTGATCGACGAGAACCCGGACGACATGCGCGGATATCTGGCGCTCGGCGGCGTCTACTCGTCCAAGGAGGACTACGCGAACGCGGCCAAGGTCTACGACAAGGCGGTGGAACGCATCGAATCGCGCAAGTTCGTCATGCCGGAGAATGCGCGGGCCTCCGCCAACTGGAACATCTACTACCAGCGCGGCATCGCCTATGAGCGCCTGAAGCAATGGCCCAAGGCCGAGCCCAATTTCCGCAAGGCGCTGGAGCTGCTGCCCAACCAGCCGCAGGTGCTCAATTATCTCGGCTATTCGTGGATCGACATGAACATGAACCTCGATGAGGGCATGGAGATGATCCGCAAGGCTGTCGAGCTCCGCCCGAGCGACGGATATATCGTCGATTCGCTGGGATGGGCGCATTATCGCCTTGGCGAGTATGAGGAAGCCGTGCGCGAGCTGGAGCGCGCCGTGTCGCTGAAGCCGGACGACCCCGTGCTGAATGACCATCTCGGCGACGCCTACTGGCAGGTCGGCCGCAAGCTCGAAGCGACGTTCCAATGGGCGCACGCCCGCGACATGAAGCCGGAGCCGGTCGTTCTGGCCGAGGTCGAAAAGAAGCTCAGGGAAGGCCTTCCGCCTCCGGCCGACAAGATTGTGGCCGGCCCGCCGCCTGCCTCCCCTGAAACGGGCGCTTCGGAGAAGGGTGCGACGGATGCTCCGCAAGCCGGTGCATCGGCGGGTACGGCGCAGGCTGCCGAACCGGCCGCGGTGACCGCCGAGGCGAAGCCTGCCGCCTACACGGTGACGCGCGGACAGTCGCTCTGGTCCATTGCCGTCGATCAGCTCGGCAGCGGATCGCGCTATCTCGAGATCATCAACCTCAATCCGCAGCTTCAGTCGAACCCCGGTCGGATCATGCCCGGCCAGGAGCTGGTGCTGCCTGTCCGCTAGACCAGTTCAGTTTTTGGCGGAAACGGCCCCTCACCCCTCCCCGCAAGCGGGGAGAGGGGGCGTCAGCGTTGCGGCCAGCCTCCTTCTCCCCCGGGCAACGGGGAGAAGGTCCCGGCAGGGGGATGAGGGGCCATTCTTCCTGAAGCTGAACGGCTCCAGGGCCTGAACTTCCGCTCAGGGGAAACTTGACGCTCCCGTGAGGCGGCTCTAGGACGGGCGCGAGATTGCTTACGTCCTTCCGAGGCTTCCCGTGTCTGCCGAAACGCCCGCCCACATGCGCCCCGAGCGCTCGTTCCAGGGGTTGATCCTGACCCTTCACAACTACTGGGCGCAGAAGGGCTGCGTCATCCTGCAACCCTATGACATGGAAGTGGGAGCCGGCACGTTTCATCCGGCGACCACGCTGCGCGCGCTGGGGCCGCGCCGCTGGAACGCCGCCTATGTGCAGCCCTCGCGGCGTCCGAAGGACGGCCGCTACGGCGAGAACCCCAACCGCCTGCAGCACTACTACCAGTATCAGGTCATCCTCAAGCCGAACCCCCCGAACCTGCAGGAGCTTTACCTCGGCTCGCTGGAGGCGATCGGCATCGACCCGCTGGTGCACGACATCCGCTTCGTCGAGGACGACTGGGAGAGCCCGACGCTGGGCGCCTGGGGGCTGGGCTGGGAATGCTGGTGCGATGGCATGGAGGTGTCGCAGTTCACCTACTTCCAGCAGGTGTGCGGAATAGAGTGCGCGCCCGTCTCGGGCGAGCTGACCTATGGGCTGGAGCGGCTCGCGATGTACGTGCAAGGCATCGACAACGTCTACGACCTCAATTTCAACGGACTGGAGGGCGCCGACAAGGTGACCTATGGCGAGGTCTTCCTGCAGGCCGAGCAGGAATATTCGCGGCACAATTTCGAATATGCCGACACGGCCATCCTGCTCCGGCACTTCGAGGACGCCGAAAGGGAATGCAAGGCGCTGCTAGATGCGGGCGCGCGAGCGGGCGAGGGCGGCGCGCACAAGATGGTGCTGCCGGCCTACGATCAGGTGATCAAGGCCAGCCATGTCTTCAACCTGCTGGACGCGCGCGGCGTCATCTCCGTCACTGAACGGCAGAGCTATATCTTCCGCGTGCGCACCTTGGCCAAGGCCTGCGGCGAGGCGTTCCTGCAGACGGAAGCGGGTGGGTATCGCGCGGCAGCCGCGTAGAGCATTTCCGGCGAAAACAGGATCGCCTCCAATGCTCTATCCTCTTGTTTTTACGCAATCCCGGACGCGAAACTGCTTCGCACTTTTGCTGGAATTGCTCTAGATGCCGAAGGCTCTGGACGAGCACGACCAGAGATTTCTCGACATCATCGATGAGCACGGCTGGCATGTCATGCATGTCAGCGGCGATGCGGAGAACCCGTCCTTCACCTATTCGACGGGCATTTTCGCGCTGACCGGACGTCCCGAGCTGATCGTCTTCGGCCTGCCGACGGAGGTCGGCAATTTCGTCGTCAACGAATATGCCGGTCGCTTGCGCGAAGGCGAAGGCATCGAGGCGGGGGATTTCCTCGACGGCTTCCTGGAGGCGCATCCGGTGACGTTCGTCGCGGTGGCCGATCCGGGCCTTGTCAAACGCTACGCCACCTGGACGGGCTGGTTCTACGAGCGCCGTCCCTTTCCGCTGCTGCAGCTCGTCTATCCCGACAGCCGCTCGGGCGCCTTTCCGTGGCAGGCGGGCTATCGCGACGACTGGCGCGCGCACCAGCCGCTGCTCGGCTCGCCGTCACGGAACTGAGAAGGTCGCGCACCGCCCTCGACTGGGCAAGTGACGCAATGGGTGACAGGCGCGGGCTGACTTGCTATTCCCGCGCCGTAGCTTGCCTGCCGCGAGACCCTGGACATGCCTGACCTTCTGCTCGAACTCCGTTCCGAGGAAATCCCCGCCCGCCTCCAGCGCAAGGCGGCCGGCGACCTGAGGAAGATGGTGACGGACGGTCTGGTGGAGGCCGGGCTGACCTACGAGGCCGCGCGCGAATACTGGACGCCGCGCCGCCTGACGCTTGACCTGCGCGGCGTGACAGCGCGGTCGAAGGACGTGCATGAGGACATCAAGGGGCCGTCGACCAGTGCCCCGCCGCAGGCGATCGAAGGGTTCCTGCGAAAGGCGGGGCTGTCGGATGTCAGTCAGGCGCATGTCCATTCCGACCCGAAGAAGGGCGATTTCTACGTCGCGCATGTCTCGAAGCCGGGGCGCGCAGCGCAAGAGATCATCGCCGAGCTGGTTCCGGTCGTCGTGCGAAACTTCCCCTGGCCCAAGCCGATGCGCTGGGGCGCGGCCTCGGCCAAGCCGGGCTCGCTGCGCTGGGTGCGGCCGCTGCAGTCGATCGTCTGCACCTTCGGGCCGGAGACTGAGGAGCCGGTGGTGGTCGATTTCGAGATCGACGGTATTCGCGCCGGCAACGTCACCTACGGCCACCGCTTCCACGCGCCGGGCGCGATCACGGTGCGCCGCTTCGAGGACTATGCCGCGAAGCTGGAGGCGGCGAAGGTGGTGATCGACGCCGACCGCCGCAAGGAGATCATCCTGTCGGACGCGCGCAACCTCGCCTTCGCCAGCGGGCTAGAGATGGTCGAGGATGACGGCCTGCTGGAGGAAGTGTCCGGGCTGGTCGAATGGCCGGTCGTGCTGCTCGGCGAATTCGAGGAGGATTTCCTGTCGATACCGGCCGAGGTGATCCGGCTGACCATCCGCGCCAACCAGAAATGCTTCGTCACGCGGCCGCAGGGTGCTTCGGAAGGGCTTTCCAGCCGCTTCGTCGTCACCGCCAACATCGAGGCGAAGGACGGCGGCGCGGAGATCGCGCGCGGCAACGGCAAGGTGGTGCGCGCGCGGCTTTCCGACGCGCTCTATTTCTGGAAGACCGACCAGGCCGATGTGCCCGACCTCGACACGCTGGCGGCGTCGGCGGAAAAATTCGGGCTCGACCTGAAGAAGCCGCTCGACCAGCGCATGGCGCGCCTCGACCGCCTGAACGTGACCTTCCACGCAAAGCTCGGCACGCAGGGCGAGCGCGTCGAACGCATCGCGAGGCTGGCGCAGGCGCTTGCGCCCGTCGTCGGCGCTGACCCCGCGCTTGCGCGGCGCGCGGCGGTACTAGCCAAGGCCGACCTGCAGACCGAGGTGGTGGGCGAATTCCCGGAATTGCAGGGCGCGATGGGGCGCGAATACGCGGCATTGCAGGGCGAGCATGCGTCGGTGGCGGCGGCCATCGAGGAACACTGGAAGCCGCAGGGTCCGTCCGACCGCGTGCCGATCGATCCGGTCTCGGTCGCGGTGGCGCTGGCCGACAAGCTGGACACGCTGGTGGGCTTCTGGGCCATCGACGAGAAGCCGACCGGCAGCAAGGACCCTTATGCGCTGCGCCGCGCGGCGCTGGGCGTGATCCGGATTATTCTTGAGAACGAAGTAAGACTAAAACTAGTAGATGCGACCACGCTCCCGACTGTGGCGTACTTTAGCAAGTTTCAGCTTGATGGCTCAATGCCATATATCAATGCTGCTAGCGAGTTGGTGTCCTCCGGTCTTGTCGATGAAAAGATCTCGAACATGGTCTATGACCAATTATTGGGTCAGGGCGGGTTGTTGGCCAGCTTAGGCGCGGCCATTGAAATGGTGCAGAGCGTTACCCGCGACCTCCTCTCCTTTTTCCACGACCGCCTGAAAGTCTATCTGCGCGACAATGGCGCGCGGCATGATCTGATCGATGCGGTGCTGGCGAGTGGCGTTGCAGTCCCCTCATCCCCTGCCGGATCTTCTTCCCGTGAAGAACGGGGAGAAGGAGGAAGTTCTGGCGTTCCCGCTTCCCTTGCTCCGTCCTTGGGGGGAGAGGGTAAGGGGCAGTCTTCCGCCGACGACCTGCTGACGATCGTCCGGCGGGTGGAGGCGCTGGGCTCCTTCCTCGACAGTGAGGACGGGAAGAACCTGCTGGCCGGAACCAAGCGAGCGGCCAACATCCTTGCCGCCGAGGAGAAGAAGGGCACGGTCGTCGCGTCGTCCGTCGACCCGCCGCTGCTGCGCGACGATGCAGAAAAAGCGCTGGATGCGGCGGTGAACCGCGCCGAGGCCGAGGCGGGCGAAGCGCTCGGGAAGGAAGACTTTTCCGCGGCTCTTGCGGCGCTGAGCGCCTTGCGCGAGCCGGTCGATTCGTTCTTCGAGCGGGTGCTCGTCAACGACGAGGATCAGGCCGTGCGCGCCAACCGTCTCGCGCTTCTGGCGCGCATTCGTGCGGCGACGGGGCAGGTAGCGGACTTCTCGAAGATCGCCGGCTAGAGCCATTCAGCTTTAGGAAGGATCGCCCCTCATCCCCCTGCCAGCCTCCTTCTACCCGCTTGCGGGGAGAAGGTAAGGGTGAGAGGCTGTTCCCGTCAAAAACTGAACTGCTCCAGATCGTTCGTCAGTTGCCGATCGGGGCGTCTTCGGTTGACGGCTCGGGTTGCGCTATGCCGCTGGCTTTCTCACGGGCCAGCCGCTCGGCCTGCCGCTTGAGAGCCTTGCGCTTGGCCGGCGTGCCGCGGTCGTTCGGATCGAGCAGGGGTGTCCCCGCCTGTGTGTCTCCGCCCGAGGCGGTCGGTGGCCGCACCGAAGCCTGGCCGGCTTCACCCCCGCGAAAGACGACGGGTGCCGGTCTCCGATGGGCCGGGAGGTTGGAGGTCGCCGCCTCGCCGGAATCGGCTGGCTCGCCCAGCGTGACGATGGAGGTCGTCAGCCCCGCCGGAGTGTCCGGCATGACAGTGATCGAGGGCCAATTGGATTTGGCGGCGGATGAATCTTCGGACGTGCCGACATTGCTGATCGATATCGCTCCGCCCAAGGGAGCTGCGATCGAAATGGAAGACGCCTGCGCATCGGCCGCGCCGAAAGCGACTGCAATGACGAGCATGCCCTGGATACGCATGACAGAACCCCGCTGGACCATCGGAAAGCCTGGCATATGAGCCGTTAACAAATCGCGATTGTTGCAGGCGCGGCCATGGGGCTGTAGCAATCCGGAGGAAGAGAGCGGGTGGACAAAGTGGCGGAAATCCTGAAAGTCGGCGCAGCGATGGAGCGGGCGCTCGAACTGCTCGATGCCGGGCAGGTCGTCGCCATCCCGACCGAGACCGTCTATGGCCTCGCCGGCGACGCGACCAACGGCGAGGCGGTGGCGCGCATCTTCGAGGCCAAGGGCAGGCCGCGCTTCAATCCGCTGATCGCCCATGTCTCGGACCTCAAGATGGCGAAGACCCTCGCGCGCTTCGACCCCGTTTCCGAAAAGCTCGCCCTTGCCTTCTGGCCCGGCCCTCTGACGCTGGTGCTGCCGCTGGTTCCGGGAGCGAGCGTGCACCCGCTGGTGACGGCCGGCCTCGACACGGTCGCGCTGCGCATGCCGCAGGGCTTCGGCGCGGAACTGATCGCAAGGCTCGGCCGTCCGCTTTCCGCGCCCAGCGCGAATTCGTCGGGCCGCATCACGGGCACAAGCGCGCAAGCCGTGGAGGCCGATCTCGGAAAGCGCATCCCGCTGATCGTCGATGGCGGGCCGACGCCGGTGGGGCTTGAGTCCACCATCGTCAAGGTGGAGGGCGATACGCTGCGCCTGCTGCGCCCGGG
>WPCJ01038257.1_pt1 | contig 46851 bp, 43 predicted proteins | sample 5399831 | NCBI WGS metagenome assembly WPCJ01 (sample SAMN12869470, study PRJNA574797) | sludge metagenome | isolation source: wastewater treatment of pH10 | place: China:Beijing | collected 2019-05-20
CCGGGGTGCTGAACTGCTGGAAGGTCTGGGCTTCCTCCGACCGGCGCGTATGCGTCGGCAGAAGCCCGGCAATCTTGCCGAGCTGCGGCAAGATCGTCGCAGGAGTGCCGGCTTTGCGGAAAAGCGCATTGCCGTATTTGCGCAGGAAGAGAACGGTCGCCGCCTCGCAGGCATCATAGGCGGTCTTCCAGTTCCATGCGCCGGTGGCATCGGACGCACCGAAGGCGGCTTCCATGGCGCCGCGCAGGGTTGCGGCATCGACACGCTGGCCGCGTTCGAGATGCGGCAGGAGAAGCCTGGCAGCGGTGAAGACGCAGGCTGCGGTCTCGGCGTCGTGGTCGAGCGGAAGCGGCGCCGTGGCGGATGCCGCCGCGGATGCGGAAATCATGTTCATCGGGGGATTCCTCGGGAGAGCAGGACAGGATCGAGCCGCGCAGCGCTCTCTCTCGACCGCACCGGCTCAAATCCCTTCCGGCCGCTCTCTCCCTCTCAATCCGTGGCGAGAGCAGGCATGAAACAAGCGCCCGGCCGTCAGGCGGGGCGCTTGTCAGGATCAGCCAAAGCGGCGTCCGGCTCCGGTGAAGGTATATTCATTGGCGACGATGGCCTCGTCGATCACCTCATCCGAGGTCAGGTAGTCGTATTCGCGCTCCAACTGGAGGTAGAGCCAGCGGGCGAGATCACGCAGCGCCTCTATGACGATCTCCTCGGCATCGGCGGTCATGTCCTGATATGTCGGACTGTCGCGGGTGACGGAGATCGACATGCAATATTCGTGGTAGTAGTGGCCGCGATGCGTTGCCTCGGCTCGAAGTTGGTAGAAGTTGCGCTGCTGGACTGCCTGAAGGGCATCGGCGATGCCGTGCAGGGTCGTATCCAGCGGTGCATAGGACCGGATTTCGGAGGGGGAGTGCTTCCGGTAGGAATAGTAGCCCTCGAAGCAGGCCCCATCGCCTTGCGACCAGAAGCCTGAGAAGAAGATGCACGGCTGCTGCCGCGATCCGCCGCCATACAGGCGCACGGTGCGGGTCTTGAAGCGGATGCCGAGGATTTCCGCGATCCGCTGGAAATCCTCATAGACCGCATCATACGAGTCGTAGTCGAACCCGCCATCGCGATACCAAGCGCGGGCCTTGGTCTTCGCCGTGTCGGAAAGCTCATCGAGCCGATAGACCGTGGTTTCGATGATCTCAGGCATAGGGATCACCTCCGTCCAGGACGATCTCCAGCCAACTGCCGCTATAGATCCAGTCCACGGTCTCGCCGGTGGCGAGATCAAGGGCGTGCGCGCCGCCGCCGAAGGCGTTCACTCGCGCCTGCGAACAGGTGGTCGCATACTGGAAGCCCCAGAGTCCGGTCAGCCCGAACGCGGCCGCGCAGCGCTTGACGAACTGGATGACATGCTCGGGATCGCCGGTTTCGTCATCGCGCATCCAGAGCTGCGTGCCGCCATGTTCAGGCTGGATCGAGAGCAGGAAGCCCTCGGACGGAGGGTCTTCCGCGGCGTTTTCCTCGGACAGCGCGTTGTAGAGTTCGAGCGCGCGGGCCGCGTTTTCGGGGGTGCCGACATCGAGCAGGCAGGAGAAATGGGTATAGTAGTTGGCCATGACAGGCTCCTGAAACGACAAAGCCCGACGCGAGGCCGGGCGAGGATGAGGGGGAAGCAGGGAGGGATCAGGCGGCTTCGAGCAGCCTCAGAAGTTCGTCAGCCGTCTCGCGCCAGAAGGGATCGACCAGTCGGGCCTCGAGGAGACTGGCGCGGTAGCGGAGATTGCGGGCAGATGCCGCGTCGCCGCGCCCGGATGCCACGAAGGCCATGCCGCGCAGACGGCTGGCTTCGATGACGACACGGCGGGCCTCGGCGTCGGAAGCGACGGGTTGCTGCCAGAGAACGATACCGGCCCGGACCTCTCCGGCGAGGACAAGGCCCAGGTCGCTGTCCTGAATGACCATGACGCGCGGGCGGAAGCGCAGCGCATCGCCCGCGTCGCTGAGGATGTCGCCGCACGCGACGCGGCGGATGGCGACCGTCATGGCTTCCTCGGGGGACGGGCATTGGCCGATGACGAGCGTGCGGTCGAAGCTGCCGACGTCACCGCTTTCATCGTAGCTGGCGATACCGATGCAGGAGATGCGCAGCGGCAGCTTCTGGGCGTGACGCAGCCGCGGCAAGACCTGCTGCGCGACGATCTCGCCGATCGGGGTGAAGGTAGCATGGCGGGGAAGGCTCATGGGACGAACTCCGCGACAGGCGGCGGAAGCCTCTCTCCCGCCTGCAACCCGTCACGGCCAACCGGCCCGCACTCTCACTCTCCCATCGCAATGAAGGACCGTTCCTGCCTGCGCCAGGATGTTCCGAAGGTCAGCACCAAGGTTCACGCCGTCCGGCCCAGGTTCTCGCCAGCCCTTCACTGACGAGAATATCGCCGATGTCGTGACCTTCGACGCGGATCGCCGCCAAGGTCCGCCCATAGCGGTCGGTGCCTTGGCGCAGAATTTCTACCCGCCGGCCTTGCAGAATTTCTGCCAGCCTGATCTTCGCCTGCCGGGCAAGGTCGGATTCATAGGTGCAGCGGCCCTCGATCTCGGGGGCGTCGATGTTGAAGATCCGAACGGCTTCGGATTGGTGTCCCGCACCCAACCGGATCGAGTCGCCGTCCCAGACCCGGATTTCCGCCGATTCGCAGGATACCGTGCAGAGCATGACGGACACGACGATATGGCTGAGCATGGCGAATGGCTTTCATCTTGAAGGAGCGAAATCGGCGTGATCGCCGCCGGTTCTTTCCGATGCGAGCCGAGATCGCAATGCGGACCGGCACGCAAGCGGCAATCGGCGGCGATTGACGGGAAGAAGGCCCGGCTGCGCCTGGGCACCGGGCCGTCGGAGTGAGGCGCTTTCGCGCCTCAGCTCCATGGATCGAGTTCCAGCTCCACCATTTCCTCGTCGCCGTCGAACTCGGCGGCGGGGCAAGCGCCGTGGGTTCCGTCTCCGGCCTGAAACACGACGATCTCGACCATCAGCGTGGAAGCGAGGCTGGCGGCGAAGGCGGTGGCATCTGCGTAGGACATGGGTTCCGGCTCCTGTCTTGGGAGGCGGGGGACCATCCCCCGCGCGACAGGCGCCCGAAGTGTCTGACCGGATCTGCAATCACCCTCGGGCGTTCGGGCTCTTCCCGAATCCCCGAGGGCGGCACGCTCGCGTAAGCCGACCCCTTGCGGGTTGATTGACGAAGAGACGGTCGGACCAAGGTTCGCGAATGGAAGCGGGGGTGGTGTTTTGCCTCCGACAGGGGCCGGAAACCCGACGCAGATGCCCCGCCGCGCCGGCCTTGTTGCCGCGCCGATGTGCCGGATGTGTTTCAGGCCGGGGATGGAACCCGCTGCATCGTGACGACGAAAGGGTGACGCAATGGTGAAGCTGGATCTCGTTCCATCGCTGCCTGAGCAGCGATACTCGGCGGCCCCGGTGCCCAGGCGCAGCTTTCAGGGCCGGTCAGTCCCAGAACCCATCGGCGATTTCGCGGGCGATCAAGGCGCGAGCCTTCATCATTACATCGTCGCCGGAGGTGTCGATATGGCCGTAAAAGCGGGTCCGGGCGCCATATGCCATCCAGTTGGCATAGCGGCAGTCTTCTCGGGAACCGAGCCGGAAGGCGCGCATGTCCTCGGCCCAATGCGGCTTCGGCTCCACGACGACGGTGACGCCGCCGCGAGTTTCCTCCCAGGGCAACGTGCGTTCGTTCGGGCGGTTTTCCCGATCCTGGGCTAAGATTTCGTCGATGGTGATGGGCATGGATGCCTCCTGAAAACAATGAAAGGCCCGGCCTCCTGCGGAAGACCGGGCCGGGGGACATGATCGCGATTGCAGGTGCCCGCCGTGGATCAGGCGGCGGCGCGACCTACGACGACATCGGCGCCGACCTCATCGGCAGTCACGTCTTGAAGACGCGCCGCGCTGTGGCGGTTCTTGGCCAGCCACAGTTCGGCAGCCTCCCGGCTTTCGGCCAGGTGCAGCAATTCGCTGTTGCCGCCGAAGTCCTGAAGCACCCGCACCATGCCGATGGCAGGCCGCTCGACGATCTCGAAGCTGAGATCGCTATCGACCGAGTGGGTTCGCATGACGGTGACAAGGATCACCCCGGCGCTGGCGAAATTGCCCTCATGCAGGGTAATGGAAGCCGGAGAGGAATAGGTTGGGCGCTCGCGCGCCGGTTCCTTCTTCACCAGCCGGCCGAGGCCGTTACGCCGTTCCCAGGCAGCGAGCTTCTTGGTGAAGCGCGCCGGAGGCTTGGGGGCATGGTCGGTGTAGCGGATGAGAGCGCCGAGGGGCGCGGTGTCGTGAACGATATGTGCGGACATGGGAACTGTCTCCAGAAACGAGAAAGGCCCGGCGGATGCCAAGCCAGATAGGTCGAGGTATGGAAAGGCGGGGCGACCGGAGCCGCCCCATCGTTGAGGATCATTCGGCGGCAATCATGTGGGCCGCGTCATTGTCGGCATGGACTTCATCCTCGTCGTCACCGGCGAGGAAGTCCGGCAACGCCTCAATGTCGTCCTGCGCCTCGGCTTCGACCGGGGCCTGTTTCGGGTCCAACAGGCGCAGCGGCTCGGGCAGCCAGCCGGTATCGGCCAGAAGGCGTTCGGCCTCCTTGGCCATGTCGCCTTTCTTCAGGTGTTCGATCAGTGAAACGGCGCGTTCGCCAGCCCCTTCACGCACAGCCTCAAGAATGCGGGTCTTGGTGACGCGACCGAGATAGTTCTCGACCGTTGGCCGCCATCCCGCAGTCTCGACCATATCGAGGCCGGTCGCGCGTGCCAGACGGTCAGCCTGCGCGAGCCGCCGTTCCAACCCATGCTGCGAGATGCCGTTGCCGCTGAAGGGATTGGGCTTCTCGTAGAGGGCATTGACACCATAGGCGACGCAATGGGCGAACAGCGCCATCCGGCTGGCGTCGTCGAGCGTGGCGATCCAGTCCCACAGGGCGTCGTCGTCGGTCGGCAGGTCCGCCTTCCAGTCCTCATAGCGCGCTTCGATGGACTTGGCCGAAGGGCTGTCCTTCAGGTCCGTGCCCTGCGACGAAAAGAAGTGATGACGCACGCCGACTTCCAGGCAACCAGCCGGCGCGGAATAGTGGTAGCGCTCCATCACGAGCCGATGCAGCAACGCCGTCATGGCGACATGGGGATTGTTCGCCAGCGCATCGTGAAGCGCCAGCGTTCGGTGCGCGGTCAGCTCCGCAATCAGCCGTTCTGGCAAGGGCTTGATGACGTCATCGTCCTCCTCCGGTTCGGTCGGCTGCCCGCCCACGGTGATGACCGCACGCTGCACCGCCGGAGCCGAAGACGACACGCCATCGGGATCGGCGCTTTCGGTATCCCCGTCGCCATCGTCGGTCTCAGGCTTTTCGTCCTCGGGACGGACATAGCCGCGATCCACCGACAGGCGGCCTTCGCGGTCGATGCTGAGGAACACGCCGGCCTGGGCGATCTCGGCCGGATCGTAGATCACAGGCCGATCCTCGAAGGCGGCCAGCGCGGTTTCGATTTCGCCGACCCGCTCGTCCACCTCATCGGGATATTCCTCGGCTTCGGCATATTCGGCTTCCAGCGCCTCATATTCCGCGGTGAGCGCGTCGAAGCTGGCCTGTTCCTCGTCGGTCAGGGGCGTGGTGACGCCGATCAGCCGGCGCAGGCCGTGACCATAGCCATAGGGAATCTCGACACGCGCATCGACCCATTTCCAACCTTCGGCGGCGATAGCTTCGGCTTCGGCCTTCAGCTTGTCGTCGGTGAGCTGGTCGAGCAGCGCGACATCCTGCAACCAGCCGCCATCGTCGGACTGGAACAGATCGTTGAGCACGATGCCGCCGGCGGCCTCATAGGCTTCGACGCTGACGAACTGCGCGCGTTTGTCGCTCGCACGCACCGTCGTCTCGGTCAGCATACGGCGGATCTGATGCGGCTCCTTCGACCAGCTATCCTTGATCGCCTCCCAGACCTGTTCCTGCCGGACATGATCGGGATTGACGGTGAAGGCCATGAGCTGTTCGAGCGTCACGCCGTCTTCCGCATAGAGGTCGAGCAGCGAGGGCGCGATCGCAGCGAGGCGCAGGCGCTGCTTCACGACATGGGCCGAGACAAAGAAGGCCGCGGCGATCTCCTCCTCCGACATGCCCTTGATGCGCATGTCCTGGAAGGCGCGATACTGGTCGAGGGGATGGAGCGGCGCGCGCTGGATATTCTCGGCCAAGCTGTCGTCTTCAGCGAGAATGTTGCAACCGGCTTCGCGCACGATGCACGGCACCGGCGCGGTTTTCGTGAGGCGCTTGGCCTTCACCAGCAGTTCCAGCGCCCGGTAGCGACGGCCGCCGGCGGGAATCTCGAACATCCCGGTCTCGGCGCCATCGGCATCAACGACAGGGCGCACATTAAGCCCCTGAAGCAGACCGCGCCGGGCGATGTCTTGCGACAGCTCCTCGATCGACACGCCGGCCTTGATGCGGCGGACGTTCGACTGGCTGAGGATCAGCTTGTTGAAGGGAATGTCACGCGAGGGCGACAGGGTGATTTTTTGAACGGCGGTAGCCATCGTGGTAGTCTCCGTGACGAGCGCCGAGAGCCTCTCTCTCGACCTCAAACCCGTCACGAAAACCCCGTCACCCCTCTCCCTTTCTCCTTCGGGCCGGGGGCAGAAATCCGAGGGCGAAGCCGGGATGGATCACGGCTCGGATGAGCCTTCTCGTTCCTGCCGCAGCGCCTCACGCATGATCGCGGCCATGACATCGATGATTTCGATGCGGACTTCTTCGGGAACGCGCTCGGGGTGAAAGGCGTCGTTCATCGCCGCGCCCCGGTGGTCGAAATCCGCGATGATCCCGCGCGCCGCGCGCATGGCCCAATCGCCGGGTTCGGGCAGCACGATGTCGTCCTCGCCCTCGGGCTCGTGCGCATCGAAGGGGACTCTCTGGCCCGATCTCAGCCGGTCCTGTGCATATTGGTCGAGCGTGCGACCACCGTCGGTCGTCGGCCATTTCTGCCGTGCCATATGGTCTCCGGCCGGAGGCCTGATGGGGCGCGGGATCGAGACCCAGGCGAGCACCTGGCCGCGTTCGAGCGCCTCACCGAAGTCGATCCCCTGCTTATGGGCATAAACAAGAAGATCGGTCAGCAGTATGGAGAGGTCGTGGGCCCCGCCGGATGGTTTACGCCCACAATCGAGCGCGTGTTTTTCGATCGTGCGCGCTGTTTGCAGATGATGGTCGAGTGCCGCCATGTTCGATCGCTTTTCTTGTCTGGCTCGTTTCATTGCATGGCGGAAAGTTTGCGTGAACACATCTTTTCAATATTGCGCGGGCGGCGACAGCTGATCCCACAACGCCGTGACGGACTTACGGAGTATTCGCCGCTTTAGGTCGAGGATCACATTTCTCTTTGCGTGGGGAGCGATCGATGCCGGGTTCATTGGCGGATCGCTCGTATCGGCCGCGCGACTGTCGCCTTGCCATTCGGGTCAGGGAACTCGGTTGCCCATGTTCACTTGGAAACAACCGGTCCGGTCTGGCCCCGTAGCGCGAGGAACAGCCTTAAGCCGGCCTACGCGCCCATGCTCTTTGTCGCTGTCGCCCGCCTGCGCGGGATCGGGTCGAAGCCGGGAAAGGCGCGCGTGTTTATCATGCCGCCTCCCGGTCGTGATCGACCGCGATGCCGCCATCTGCTTCGGGAAGAAAGGACAATATCCAGTCGGCGCCCTTGCTGGCCTGCGAGGCGGCGCGGACGATAGCGCGGGAATCCTCGCGCATGACCTCCAGCCAGGAGCCGATATAATCGGCATGGCGCACGGTCGGCACGATGCCGAGGGCCGCGCAACTGAAGGCCGAAATCTGCTCGGCGACCATCTCCTCGAAGGCATATTTCTTCGAGCCGAAGGAGCCGCTGAGATCCCGGTTGAGACGGGTGTGATGGCCGCTGGCGTGGCCGATTTCGTGCAAAGCCGTCCGGTGCCAGTTGATCGGCTCAAAATACGCCTGTGGCGGCGGGACCATCACGAAATCCAGCGATGGCGCGTAGAAGGCGCGATCGCCGCCGATGCGGAAGTCGATGCCGGTGGCGCGTATCAGCGCCTCGACCCTCGGCTCGATCAGGCCGGGCGGAGGTGGCGGCGCAATGGTGGCGATGTCGTCAGGCAGACCCTCGCATTGCGCCGCGTTGAAGACGGTAAACCTCTTCAGGAACGGGATAGACTGTGCGTCGTCGCCGGTTTCGCGGGCGCGGCGCTTCTCGTCCTCCGGCGTGAAACGGTCGGCATAGACGACAGTGGTGCCGCGCTCGCCCTTCATGACGTTGCCGCCGAGCGACAGCGCCTGGCGAAAGGTCAGCCAGCTCTGGCTAGGAAAGCCGTGCTGAATGACGGCACCCCAGAGAATGAGAATGTTGATGCCCGAATAGGTTCGGCCCGTGCTGGCGTTTTTCGGCAGTCCGAGCGGTGCGGTGTTCGGCAATGCGCCCCAGGGCTGCACCCACGGCAGGCGGCCTTGCTCCAGTTCGGCGATGATCTTGTTGGTGATGTCGTCGTATAGGTTCGTACGGTCGGCGCCATTGCGTGCACGGCGATCATATCTGGCCATCGGACTGCTCCACGACGGGCGCCGGAAGCCTCTCTTCCGGCCTTGAACCCGTCACGGAAAACCCGTCCGCACTCTCACTCTCGTGGGGCGTTGCGGGACAGGCTGTGCAGAAACTCAGAAATCAGTGTAGTTTACGCAGTCAGCGTGGATCGACCTCGTCGTTCGGGCTGATTGCTCCCTGCGAATGCCGACGAGATGTCAGTTCCGCAAACTCTCAAATTCCGGGAGAACCCGCATCGCCTCCGCGATCAGTCGCATGTCTTCCTCCTGAAGCCGGCGCCTTGGTCCACGCATCACCATGCCCCAGTTGGTGCCGAGATCCCGGGTCAGTCGAAGCTCGTCCAGGAGCGGCATGATCGGCGCGGGCTCCGCGTCCTTCAGATAGTCCACGTCGACGCGATACGGATTGAAGTTCATCGCCTGCTCGACGCGGTATGGCGCGTCCGAGGTTACGCAGCCGATGATTGTGAAGGCCTGAACTGTCTCGCCCTCTCCCATGCCCTCGCGCGGGGAGTAGTAGACGATCCAGTCGCCCTTCCTGAGACACTTCACCGCAACATGCTTGCCGTGACCAAGTTGCGCAAAGCCTCCATCTCGCCCCCTACGGGCATGCTGCGCCGATGCGACGCCCATCCAAAACGCCATCGCCTATTCCCCTTCGAGCGCATCAGCGCAGCGTCGCAGAAGGCTATCCAGCAGCCTGGTCTCGTCGCCCGTCAGGCCGGAGAGCATCCGCCGCTCGACGGTTTCGGCCGCGATAATGCCGGCCCGTGCCGCTGCTTTCCCCTTGTCGGTCAGTTCCGTCATGATGATCCGCCCATGTTCGGGATGCGGTGTGCGGGTAATAAACCCGTCCCGCTCCAGCGTGACCAGCATGCCCTGCATGGACTGGGGCGTCACAAAAGCAGCGCGCGCCAGGGAGGCATTTGAGATCTGTGGGTTTTCGTCGATGGCAAGCAGCACGGCATTCTGCGCCGCAGAGACGCCGGTCCCGGCCAATTCCGCCTCAAGCCGTTGGCGCAGACGATGCTGGGTGATTTTCAAGCTGTAGCCGATCCAAGCCTCCCCGCTTGAGACGTTCATTTTGCGCATTGACATATCAGGTTCCTGATATAGATATAAGGGACCTGATAATATGTCGGAGCAGACAGAATGACAATGCCGATCGGACCATCCTTCATCGCTTTGCAGGTTCGTGACCTCGCAAAATCGGCCGCCTTCTACAAGGACGTGTTTGGCTTCACAGCAGCAGACCGGAACCCGCCCGGCGCTGTCGTCTTCACCACTAGGCCGATCGCTCTGGCGCTGCGCGAACCACTGCGGCCTCTACCCGAGAATGTCCCGTTGGGAACCGGCATGGTGCTCTGGGTTGCCTGCGACGATGCGGATGCCTTCCATAATTTGATCGTGGAGCGCGGCGGAAAGGTGCTGAGCCCACCGAGCGATGGCCCGTTCGGCAGATTCTTCGTGGCCGGCGATCCTGATGGGTACACCATCACGTTCCACACGGCTCAAAGCTGACCGTCGTCAATGCCGCCTTTCCGTCTACGCTACTGAGATTGAGGACACCAACAAGAAGGACGAGCGACAAGCGGCCCCACTGTTCGTTACCGGGGCGACAGGCAGCTAGGCCGTCGCGTGATCCAGAAGAGGCGCCGTGGTCACTTAAAGTCCCGCGTCTTTACCCTGATCGCGTCGATATGCAGGTCACGTACAAACATGTCGCGCGCTCGTGTCACTTTTGGCGGCTGACTGCGTGGATCGGGCGTCGGCGAGCCGTGGTGGAACTCATCGCCGCGACTATGCGGCAAGGGAAATGCCCCATCGCGCTGCCCTATACTCGCCAATTCCGCGGACAGATCGGTAATCCGATGCGCGACCAGATGCACCACCTCGCCCTCGCGCTGGATGCGGCCTTTCACGGCGATCATGCCCGAGGACAGGATGATCCGGCGATACCGCTCGAACACCTTGGTCCAGACGACAAGATTGGCGGTGCCGGTTTCATCTTCGACGGTTACGAACATCACGCCTTTTGCAGAGCCGGGACGCTGGCGAACGAGAACGATGCCGGCCGCTTCCAGCCATCGCCCATCGCGTGACCCCATGGCCTCGGCACAGGAGACGATCCGACGGCCCGAGAGATCGGCACGCAGGAAGGAAACCGGATGGCGGCGCAGCGACAGGCCGGTGTGGCTATAGTCCTCGACCACCTCGCGCCCGGCAGCCATGGGGCGCAACGCGATCGCAGGCTCATTGACCTCCGGGACGGTTCCGCCTTCGCGCTCTGAGGCAGCCGCGAACAGCGGCAGTTCCTCGTCCCGCAATCCCTTGATCGCCCAGAGCGCCTCCCGGCGCGCAAGGCTGAAGGCCGGGCCAAAACCGTCAGCTTCGGCAATCCGGGTCATGGCGGCGACAGGCACGCCGCAGCGGCGCCAGAGGTCATCGACCGAGGCAAATGGCTCATCGGCCCGGGCCGCGACGATGGATGCGGCATGGGCGTTGGCCAGTCCCTTCACCATGCACAGACCGAGGCGGACCGCAAAGCGGGTCTCGTCGTCTGTCGGCTCCAGCGTGCAATCCCATCGCGAAGCGTTGACGCAGATCGGACGCACCTCGACACCATGGTCGCGGGCATCCCGGACGATTTGTGCCGGGGCGTAGAAGCCCATGGGTTGGGCGTTCAGAAGAGCGGCGCAGAATGCATCGGGGTGCCAGCATTTCAGCCAGGCGGAGGCATAGGCAACCAAGGCAAAGGAGGCGGCGTGGCTCTCGGGGAAGCCGTAGGAGCCGAAGCCCTCCAGTTGCCGGAAGGTGCGTTCGGCAAATTCCCGATCATAGCCATTGGCCACCATTCCCTCGATCAGCTTGTCGCGGAATTTCGAGACGCCGCCGGTGAATTTGAAAGTGGCCATGCTCTTGCGCAGGAGGTCGGCCTCGCCGGGAGTGAAGCCTGCGCATTCGATGGCCACGCGCATGGCCTGCTCTTGAAAGAGCGGCACGCCGAGGGTTTTGCCGAGCACCTTTTCCAGCTCTGGCGTTGGGTAGTGAACCTCTTCCAGTCCTTCGCGGCGACGGAGATAGGGATGGACCATGTCACCCTGGATCGGCCCCGGTCGAACGATGGCGACCTGCACCACCAGATCGTAATAGGTGCGCGGTTTCAGCCGGGGCAGCATCGACATCTGCGCGCGAGACTCGATCTGAAACGTCCCGAGGGTGTCTGCTTTACGGATCATGGCGTAGGTGCGTGGATCTTCGGCAGGGATGGTCGCCAGATCGACGGCGATCCCCTTGTGTTCGGCGATCAGATCGAGACCCTTGCGCATGCAGGTCAGCATCCCGAGAGCCAAGACATCCACCTTCATGAAGCGCAGGGCGTCGATATCGTCCTTGTCCCATTCGATGATCTGGCGATCCACCATGGCGGCTGGTTCGATCGGCACGAGATCATCGAGCCGGTCATGGGTAAGGACGAAGCCGCCCGGATGCTGCGACAAATGCCGGGGTGCGCCGCGAAGCTGCGCTGCCAGTTCGAGGGTCAGGCGCAGACGGCGATCCTGCGGATTGAGGTTCAACTCACGGATTTGCTGATCCGATACGCCGGTTTCCGACCAGGCCCAGAGCTGGCCGGAAAGGGTGTGGAGCAGATCCTCAGGAAGGCCCATGGCCTTGCCGACATCGCGCAGCGCGCCCTTGGAACGATAGCGGATGACGGTGGCCGTCAGCGCGGCATGGTCCCGCCCATAATGCTCGTAGACCCACTGGATGACCTCTTCGCGGCGTTCATGCTCGAAGTCGACATCGATGTCGGGCGGCTCCCTGCGTTCTTCCGATACGAAGCGCTCGAACAACAGATCGTTGCGGCCCGGGTCGATGGCAGTGATGCCGAGAACGTAGCAGACGGCAGAGTTTGCAGCCGATCCGCGCCCCTGACAGAGGATTCCTTTTGAACGGGCAAAGCGCACGATGCTGTTAACGGTCAAAAAATACGGCGCGTAGTCGAGCTTGCCGATCAGGGTCAGTTCGTGGCGCAGCGCCGCATTCACTTCGTCAGGCACGCCTTCGGGATAGCGGCTGGCCGCGCCCTCCCAGGTCAGGCGCTCCAGCGTTTGCTGCGGTGTCAGGGCCGGATCGTCGCGTTCCTCGGGATATTGGTATCGCAGCTCGTCGAGGCTGAAGGTGCAGCGGCGCATGATCTCCACTGTGCGCGCCAGCGCTTCCGGCCAACGCGCGAACAGACGGTGCATCTCGGCGGGCGGTTTCAGGTATCGATCGGCATGGCGTTCCCTCCGATGACCGAGGGCGTCGATCGTAGTGTTGTGGCGGATGGCCGTCACGACGTCCTGTAACATGCGGCGGCCCGGTTCATGGAACAGCACGTCATTGGTCACGACGGTCGGCACTCGCGCCTGTTGCGCCAGCATCGACAGCTCCCACAGCCGCATCTGATCGTTGGGACGGCGGCGCAGCGTGAGCGCCAGATAGGCGCGATCCCCGAAGGTGTCACGCAGTCGTCGCAGCCGCAGGGCGCAGACCGCATCGGCCAGATCGGGCACCAGGACCGCGATCATCCCCTCGCCATAGGCGACCAGATCAGCCCATTCCAGATGGCATCCCCCTTTTCCGGCGCGGCCCTTGCCGAGGGTCAGTAGGCGGCACAGCCGCGACCATGCATCCCGATCGGTGGGATAGACCAGTACCGACATGCCGCAGGCCAAGTCGAGGCGGCAGCCGACGATCAGCCGGACGCCGGTGGCCTTGGCGGCCTCATGGGCGCGGACGATCCCGGCGACCGAATTTCGGTCCACTACGGCGAGCGCCTCGATCCCCATGAGGGCGGCGGTCGCAAACAGCTCGTCGGCCGAGGAGGCGCCGCGCAGGAAGGAATACTGCGACGTCACCTGCAGTTCGGCATAGCGCGGCCCATTTCTCGAGGCGTCCGTCATCCGAAGATCCCGTGCATGAACCAGCGATGCGAGCCGGTGGCGGCATCCTCGCCATCGCCGGCGCGAAAGACCCAGAAGCGTTCGCCGGCGTCATCCTCGATGCGGAAGTAGTCGCGCACCGCCGCCAGTTCCGCATCGCGCTTCCACCATTCGCCGAAGACACGTTCAGGTCCGTCAGCCCGGCGCACCCGCCGCCTTACGCCGCGCCAAGAGATCCAGTTTGGCGGATGATCGGGCAGAAGCGCCATGGTCTCGATGGGCTCAGGCTGCATCAGCAGCCGCGATGGGCGGGGCCAATGATCCGGCCAGCCCGCGCCGGTCTCCGCCGCAAGTGCGGGAATGCGGCAGATGGATCGTTCCGGGACGTCGCTGGCGACGGGAGCAAAGCGATAGATTGCCCGCGCGCCGACCCGGTTCGCCAGGACATCGATCAGCCCGGAAAGATCGGGTTCCGGCGTGTCGATAAGTGATGTCGTCGCTTGCCGCGCTTCCAGCGGTTCGACTGTGGTGGCCGCGAGCGACATGATCTCGATGCCGAGGCCGGGATCGATGGTTTCGATCTTGTCGCAAAGCAGCCGGGTCAGGCGTTTTGGCTCGCGCATGGGACGAGCAAGCCCGATGCGCATCGTCTCGATGCGGTTGTCGACCCGATGGCAGAGAAGATCGAGGCGCCGCGCGCCGAGCCCACGCTGCTCCAGCGTATCGCAGAGGGAGGCGACGAGCTTGACGATATAGCGCGCGATCGTTTCCGCCGCCCCGATGGGTTCAGCAAAGCTGCGCCTGGCTTCGATCATATCCTCGGGACGGACCGGTGTGATCGGCTCGGCGGCCGCGCCGAGCGCCTGATCGAGTCGGCGGCCGAGTTCAGGACCGAACCTGCGCGTGAGTGGCGCGCGAGGCTGGGCGATCAGGTCGGAGATCGCGGCAAAGCCGAGATCACGCAGGCCGGCGGAGATCGAATCCGGGAGGCGAAGTGCCTCAAGGGGCAATGGCGAAATCAGGGCCTCTCCATTGCCGGCACCTCCGATCAGAACCGGATCTGCCCGGTAGCGCGCCAGCGCATGGGCGACGCCCCAGGTGTCGGCGACGGCGGCTCGGGCGGCCACACCCGAAAGGGTCAGACGCCCGATAAGCGCATCCAGCATGGCGGCTTCGCCGCCGTGGAGATGGTCGGCGCCGGTGGATTCGATGACGATGCCATCCGGTGGATCGACCGCGACGATCGGGCTGAAGCGCTGCAAGATCCAGAGGGCGAGACGTTCCAGGCTCTCCGCGTCGGCCTTGGGGTCGGCCGGTTGGATGACGAGACCGGGCACGAGAGCCTGCGCCTTGGCGACGGGCATGCCGACCCGCAGACCAAGCGCCTGGGCCCCAGAATCCGCCGCCGTGACGATGCGCCGGTTGCGGTCGCGCCCGACAAGAACCAGTGGCGCCTCAACCTGCGGCGCTGTGTCGCCGATCTTCCGCCGAAGCCGGTCTACCGGCCATGTCGGCAGGAAGACCGAGATGACCCGAGCCATCGCACGCCTCCAGTTCTATATCGAGGGATTCCCCGGCGCGGGCGCGGATCAGCTCGATGAGCCAGCGCGCGCGTCCGACGCCCGGAACCGGCAAGGGCCGCGACGGCAGCACCGAGACCCGCCACCGCGTCATCGCCGCGGTCGGCTGCCCGAAATCGCTGGCTTCGGTCTGCCGTCGCCAGCGCCGCAGCGCGATGCCTATGGTCCCGCTCTCCTTGGCGGCGAGATACAGCCGCCGCGAGGCGGTCATCGGCAGCCTGGCGATGTCGGCCACAACCGCGCCGAGACCACCATGCCGCAATCCTTCCTCCATGCAGGCCAGAACAGATTTGTCGTCTCCGGCCTCAACATGGATGACGCGATCGGGCGTCAGACCGGCCTGCTCCAGTCCCGGTGCGAACAAATCCTGCTGCGCCACGCACCATAGAACCTTGCCCGATGTGCGAGCCGCGATCCCGGCCACGAAACAGGCGGCGGCCGCCCCGTCGACGGCGCCATTCCCGCCGCCCGCGACCTCATGCAGGCACCCGAGCGCAAGCCCACCGCCTGGTAGTTTACGATCCAGCGGCGGCACGCCGAAGGGCAGGATCCCCCGCGTGCGCGCACCATCCCCCTCCAGCTGCGCGATACGCTCACGCAGCGCCAAAAAGGCCGGGTTGACGGGGCGCGTATTCATGCGCGGGGGGTGCTCCGAGGGTTGTCACAGTGGATTCTCGCTGTTATGTTCCTTATTTGTTCTCATTTCAGCCGAGAGTCAATGTGAGTCCGACGAGATGTGACCGACAGGCTCTTCCGGGGCCTTTATTGTAGGCGCACAGTAAAACCGGAGGATAGGGTTTGTGTAACCTCTATAATCTGACGACGAACCAGCAGGCGATCCGGGATTTCGTGGCCGCAACGCATGACAGCCTCGGGAACCTTGAGCCGTTGATCGATGTCTATCCTGATCGTCCGGCGCCGATTGTGCGCAATCGCGACGGCAGCCGGGAACTGGCCTCCCTGACGTGGGGCATGCCGACACCGGCCGAGCACCTGAAATCACCCGACGCGCCCGACACCGGCGTCACCAATGTCCGCAAGACGTGGATCGGACATTGGCGGCAATGGCTGGGGATCGAGCATCGATGCGTGGTCCCGGCGACGGCCTTTTCGGAATATGGGCAGACGCCTGATCCGGTGACGAAGCGCAAGCCGCTCTGCTGGTTTGCTCTGGACGATAGCGAGCCGCTGTTCTTCTTTGCCGGCATCTGGACGCGGTGGGACGGCGTTCGCGGATCGAACCGGACACCGCGCCCCGGCACACATGATCTGTTCGCCTTCCTGACAACCGATGCGAACGACATTGTTAAGCCGATCCACCCCAAGGCGATGCCAGTGATCCTCACCAGCCCTCAGGAGGTAGCGACATGGCTGAACGCTGACTGGCAGGATGCGAAGGCTTTACAGCGCCCGTTGCCGGCCGATTGGTTGAGGATCGTCGAGCGGTCCAGAATGCTCGAGAAGTGACCCGGACGATGGCGGGCGTGGGCGTGCATCAGAGCGACACAGGCGAAGCGGGGGAAAAAATCCGCAAGATCATCCATGTTGATATGGATGCATTTTATGCCTCAGTCGAACAGCGCGATGATCCAAGCTTGCGGGGCAAGCCGGTTGCGGTTGGCGGATCGGCCGCGCGCGGCGTGGTGGCCGCAGCAAGTTATGAAGCGCGCGAATATGGTGTGCGATCGGCGATGCCGTCGGTCACGGCGAAGCGGCGTTGCCCCGATCTGGTTTTCGTGAAGCCCCGCTTCGATGTCTATCGGGCGGTTTCGGCCCAGATCCGGGAGATCTTCGCCGAGCACACCGATCTGATCGAACCGCTGTCCCTCGACGAAGCCTATCTCGACGTAAGCTCCAACAAGCGGGGCATTCCTCTCGCGACCGAAGTGGCGCAGATCATCCGCGACCGCATCAAGGAAGTCACGGGCCTCAACGCTTCGGCGGGCATCAGCTACTGCAAGTTCCTCGCGAAAATGGCGAGCGACCTCAACAAGCCTAATGGCCAGGCGGTCATCGCACCCGCGCGCGGCCCGCAATTCGTGGCAGAACTGGCGGTGAACAAGTTTCATGGCGTCGGGCCGGCCACGGCGGCGAAGATGGAGCGCCTCGGCATTCTGACAGGCGCTGATCTCAGGGAGAAATCGCCCGAGTATCTGCGGGAGCATTTCGGGAAGTCGGGCGGATGGTATCACAGCATCTCACGCGGGATCGACCACCGCCCGGTGGAACCACATCGCGAGCGCAAGTCCATCGGGGCCGAGGATACCTTTAGCACGGACATTTTCGATCTCGAACCGGCGAGGAAAGAGATCGACTCGCTATCGGCGAAGGTCTGGCGAAGTTGCGAGGCCAAGGCGCTGACCGGCCGCACCGTGACGCTCAAGGTGAAATACGCTGACTTCCAGCAGATCACCCGTAGCCGGACAATCGAGCGCAGACTGCGCAGAGCGGAGGAACTCACCGCGATCGCGTGGGTGCTTCTAGAGGCGCTGTTCCCGGTCGAAAAGGGTGTGCGGCTTCTTGGCGTGACGCTATCCTCATTGGAGCCGGAAAGAGACGAAGATGTCGTCCGGCAACTTAGCCTCGAACTGCCGGGTCTGTAGAAACCGAACGGGAGTGGCCGGATGAAGCGGCGTGACGAGGAGAGGATTGCGGCCCAACTCGCCAAGGCGATGGCCATGATCTGCGTACGCAACACCATGCTGGAGAACATCCATGCGGGGCGGATGCCGGTAACGAAAGCCGGAGATTTCTCCGATGTTATCGTCGTCGATGCCGACGGCAATCAAATTCCATGGCAAGAGCTTTCGCGCATTGACGACAACGAAATGCGTGATCTGATGCGGCAGGTAGTAAATCGCCTCTATACGTTCCAGCTTCGCTTCGGAGAGCCCGAGTTTCAGGCCTTCGTGAACCGCTGGCTCGGCGTCGCACGCAAGTGGGACGAACCCGTTCTTGATCCCGGCCTGCCTGGCATCATCCCACCGGACGCAGCGGATTGACGAACTCCAGCCCGGCAAAGTCCTTCTCGTTGTCCGTAACCACAATGCAGTCGTTCGCACCTGCGACAGAAGCGATGATCATGTCGAGAGCGCTGCGCGGACGGCCAGCGGCCTTGCCGTCCGCCATCAACCGTGCCCAGATCAGGCCCGCTTTGTGATCGAACGAGAGAATGCGGCCGGCAAACAGCTCCTGCGGCCCCTCCGGTCCCGAGAACCAGGCATCGAGAGCATCGCGCTTTTTCCCGCGTGGCTTCTCCAGAATGCCGCGTCGGATTTCCGCAATGGTCAGCGCCGAAATGAACAGGTCTTTGTCGCGCTGCCCTGCCCACCACGCCAGCAGCGCTTCCGACGGCTGCGGCTTGATGACGTTGCTGATGATATTGGTGTCGAGGAGATAGCGCGTCACAGATCGACCCGGCGCCCCTCTTCGCGAGAGCGCACCAGATCAAGATCGGCGCCAACCAAAGGCGAGCGGCGCAGGGCCGACAGGATACCGCCGGTTTTCGGGGGTTCCCCCGAGACCAGAGCCTTCACCGTCTGTCGGGCTTGCTCCGCTTCTGGCCCCTCCTCCGCCAGTTGGCGGGCGAGCGACCGGATCAGCTCACGATCGGATTCCAGCGCCAGGACCTCGAAGCGCTTGAAGCCACGCTGTGTCAGTCGTGTCCGGTAATTCTCGATCGCCCTCTTCTGTGCGGCATTGCTCATGGCTGGCCTCCGTGCTATATCCTGATATATAGCCGATGTCGGCCTTGAAAACAAGGGATGTCAGCGATGCCGCGAGACTCGCACCACAAGCCATTCATGCGGAAGAATACTGCGCGTTCCCGCCAGTATTTTCCATATGCTGTGGCACGCCATGCTTCGCCCGAGCGCGACAACGCCGCCGTTATCGCCCCGACCGCCGCCAAATATACGGCTTTGATTTCAGTTGCTTACGTTAGAAACGACGGGAATGTTGCAAGTTATGACCTTGCGAGCCCCCGGAAACAAATCCAAGATGACAGGAAGCGAGCGCAAAGCGCTGCTCGAATCCCTGATGATCGACGAGCCGGAACTGACGTTCACACCGTGCGGCAATCCCGATCCGCGCCTTCTGCGTCTCGTCGAGTTTCTGGCGCGGCAGGCAGCGCGGGAATGCTACGCCGAGGAAGTGAAGATGACGCGTCGAAGGGGGAAGCGCACCTCCTGATGCCGAAAGGAGATGTGCAGTGAAAGTCGCGATCTACGCCCGGTATTCGTCGGACAATCAGCGCGAGGCGTCCATCGCCGACCAGTTCCGCATGTGCCGCCTGCGGGCGGAGAAGGAAGGCTGGTCGGTGGTCGAGGAATATTCCGATCACGCCATCTCCGGCTCCAGCATGATCCAGCGTCCCGGCATCCAGGCGGTGATCATGGATTCCGCGCGCGGCCGGTTCGACATGATCCTGGCCGAGGCGCTGGACCGGATCAGCCGCGACCAGGAGGACATCGCCGGCATCTACAAGCGCATGCGCTATGCGGATGTGAAGATGTTCACCCTGTCCGAAGGTGAGATCAGCGAGTTGCATGTCGGCCTCAAGGGCACGATGAACGCGCTATTTCTGAAAGATCTGGCCGACAAGACCCGACGCGGGCAACGCGGTCGCGTCGAGGCCGGCAAGTCGGGCGGCGGCAATTCCTACGGCTATGACGTGGTGAAGAAGTTCGATGCCAATGGTGAGCCCGTCCGTGGCGACCGCACCATCAACGAGGCGCAGGCCGAGGTCGTCCGCCGTATCTTCCGCGACTACGCAGCCGGCAAGTCGGCCAAGACCATCGCCTTCGCCCTGAACAGGGACCGTATCCCAGCGCCGTCCGGTGGCGACTGGGGTTTCAGCACGATCAATGGCAACCCGAAGCGTGGCAACGGCATCCTCAACAACGAGATGTATGTCGGCAAGATCGTCTGGAACCGCCAGCGCTTCGTCAAAGACCCCGATACGGGCAAGCGCCAAGCTCGCCCCAATCCCGAATCCGAATGGGTCATCCAAGAGGCGCCGGAGTTGCGCATCCTCGATGACGACCTCTGGAACGCGGTGAAGGCAAGGCAGGGCGAGAACCGGACCGAGCGGGACGAGAGCGGCATCGCCGACGTCCGCAAGATGAACTACCGACGCCGGCCGAAATATCTCTTCTCGGGCCTGACCAAATGCGCCTGCTGCGGCGGCGGTTATTCGGCGATCTCGGCGACCCTGATCGGCTGCTCGACCGCACGGAACAAAGGCACCTGCGATAACCGAACCAACATCCGCCGCGACGAATTGGAGACGCGCGTGCTGAATGCGCTTCGCACCAAACTTGTCGATCCCGAATTGTTTGCTCACTTCTGCGCGGTGTTTACGCAAGAGATGAACCGGCTGCGCATGGAGGGTCGCGCCGGTATCGCCGCGGCCGAGGCCGAGATGGCGAAGATCGACCGGGAACTCGACACGCTGCTCAACCTAATCCTCAAGGGCGGCGCGGCTGACGCCATCAACTCCAAGATGGTCCTGCTCGAACACCGCAAGAAGGAACTGGCTCTGTTCCTGGCCGAGGCTGAGGAACCGCCTCCCCTTCTGCACCCCTCGATGGCGCTGCAATACCGCAGGCGGGTGCAGCAGTTCTATGAAGCCTTGCAGGACGAAGATGAAGAGAAGCGGGTCGAGGCGGCGGACATTCTGCGCTCGCTGGTGGACAAGATCGTTCTGACGCCTGTGGACGGCAAGGTGGAGATCGACGTTCAGGGCGATCTCGCTGGAATCCTTACGATTTCCGCGCAAACGAAAAACCCCGCCGGAGAGCGGGGTGGATCGCAAGTAAAGATGGTTGCGGGGGCAAGATTTGAACTTGCGACCTTCAGGTTATGAGTTTGTTCATACCGCTTTTCGCCTCCCTATCCTGCTCTGCGAAATTGCCGCTGCATTCCGCATAAATACCTGTTCTCATTGACTTATTTTACAACGACCTCTACCTTATTTTGCGAAGGGGAACGCATCCATACGCTCCCAGATGATTCCGATTTGATTCCGGAGATTCCGGCAGAAGGGAGCAGGAGATGGCCAAGATCACCAAACGTTCCGTCGATGCTGCGGCACCGACAGACAAGGAATTCTTCCTTTGGGACGACGAACTCAAAGGCTTCGGCCTGCGTGTCTATCCATCGGGCAGGAAGATGTACCTTGCCCAATTCCGGAGCGGCGGGCGCCTGCGCCGCGTCAACATCGGATTGCACGGAGCGGTGACGCCCGACCTCGCCCGCACCGAAGCCATGAAGCATCTCTCGCAAGTTCGCCTTGGCGCCGACCCGGCGGGCGAGCGCGACCGCCGAAAGGCCTCCCCCACAATGAAGGAGTTCGGCAAACGCTTTCTCGAAGAGCACGTCGCCTCTCATTGCAAGCCATCCACCCAAGCGGAATATAAAAGGTCGGTCGAGCTTTTCATCAACCCGAAACTGGGTTCGCACCGCATCATCGACATTACCCGCGCTGATATCGTTGAGATGCATCAGTCCATGAAGGCGACCCCCTATCAAGCCAATCGGACCCTCGGCGTACTCTCAATCATGTTCACCGTCGCCCACACGTGGGGCGTGCGCACCGATGGAGTGAACCCCTGCTGGAAGGTCAAGCGCTACAAGGAAATCAAGCGTGAGCGCTACCTCACGCCCGACGAACTTGCCAGACTCGGCAAAGTTCTGCGTGAAAGCAATACCGAACGCGAAGCTGCTTTCTGCATCCAGCTCCTGCTTCTCACCGGCTGCCGCCTCAGCGAAATCCAGAAACTGAAATGGGAGTATGTCGACCTTGACGCGGGCCTCTTGCGCCTCCCTGATTCCAAGAGCGGGGCGAAGCTGGTCGCGATTGGGCAGGCCGTCGTGGAGGTTTTCAAGGCGATCCCCAAGGTGAAGGACAATCCTTACGTCATCACCGGCACGATCGATGGTCAGCATCTGACCGACATGCAAAAGCCTTGGAGACGCTTGCGCAAACGCGCGGGGCTGGACGATCTCCGCATACACGACCTGCGCCACTCCTTCGCCTCGGACGCCCTCCAACTTGGCGAGGACCTCACGATGATCGGCCGGCTGCTCGGCCACACCCAGGTTCAAACAACCGCCCGTTATGCCCATCTCAAGACGGATCCTATCCGGGCGGCTGCTAACAAGGTCTCTGACGCCATCGCGCTTGCCCTCTCCCTCCCTGCCCGAGAAAAAGTGGAGGAAGACGTGGATATTGCGGCCTAATCTGCCTGCCCTGGTCCGGCGCGGAAGCGCCTGACTGGGCTGGGATTGAAATTCGAGCCCGCCTGATATATATTCCGATCCATCGGAAGATTTAATCAGGAGGCCCACATGACCGCAGTCACGGAAATGCTGAAGGCGACCGAGGCCGCTGTCGTCTCGCGCGTGAGTCTGCGTGACATCAATCGCGTCATCGATGAGCGCATCCTGCCAGATGCCTTTGTTTCGCTGGACAACGGACGCCATGTTCTCGCAGGCGCATGCTCCTTCATCGCGTTCTACTTCGAGAGCGCCAAGCGCCTCACCTCGGAAGAACGGCTTTTCGCCATCAAGACCGCAGGTCCTCGGCTGACGCGTTCCCGTGCTCTCGCCTGGGCAGCACTGCTGCGCGAAGACTGGACCGTCCGCGACGAGTTCCTGACCATTGATTTGTTGCCCTTTGTGAAGGGCACGAGCGAACGGCTGGACGACCTGGGCGCAGCACGCGAAATCGTATGCACCTCCGACGATATTCTCGGCGGCACGCCGGTCATTAGAGGCACTCGCGTTCCAGTCTACGATGTCGCTGCGGCGGTCGCGGCCGAATATCCGATCGAGCGCATCCTTGAGACTTGGCCGAGCCTCGACGCCGAGAAAGTTCGCCTTGCGGCGATCTACGCAGAGGCCAACCCGCTACGCGGACGACCGCGCGTCTCCAGCGACATCCCGGAAGGCTCGACCATCGTCACCGACCGCCGCGTGCCTCGTCGTAGGAAGGCGGGATGAAATTTTTAATCGACGAATGTCTAAGCCCAGAACTTGCAAAGATCGCAATCGACAAAGACCACGGCGAAACCAGCCATATCGTTTGGCTGGGTCTCGCCGGACATAAAGACTGGGAACTGACACCGATCATACTGGACGGCGACTGGATCTTCGTCACCAAGAACTCGGTCGATTTCCGGGGACCAAAGGACAAACCCGGAACGAAGGGGCAATATGCCGATGTAGCGATCCATGCCGGACTGATCTGCCTCAACGGCCCGCCCGGCATGGATCTGGATATGCAGGTCGAACTCTTCGAGCAGGCTCTGATCGAACTCGACGCTGACCCTGATCTGGTGAACCAGGTGCTCGAAATCACGCTCGACGACGATGATGATTTGCGCGTGCTCCGCTACGCGCTTCCTGCCGAAGAAAGCTGAGGAGGCAGCATGACCCTGACGATGCCTACAGCTTGGCGTTATGGCTCCCCCGGCGCGATGCCCCCGGCTGCGGTTAATGCCTTTAATTCCCTTGTTCACTCCATCGCCAGCCAATCGGAATCGTCCTGGTCGATCTTTGAGCTGTTCAAGGCAAAATTTAATGGTGGCCAATCCTGGAGCTCCAGCGAAAGCTGGGCGATCAGCGACCTCCACGGCGCAATGATGTCTGCCGGAAACAATGCCCCAGTGTTTATCAGCGCCTTCTGGGATGGATGCGCACAGATACAAACGGCCCATCCAGAAATCGGCCTTCCAGACGAAGATATCGTCAACCAGATCCTCTATGAGCATGAAGTGCCCTTCGAAGTAAGGCCTCCGGCCCTGCTGGCACGCCATCCGCAAACCCCCATCGTCGTCCAGGCGCCGCAGAAATCACTCGGTCAGCGTGCGCATGAGCTTATTCACAACTCACTCGATCAGGCAGACCGCCTTCTTCTCGAACAGCGGCCGCGGCAGGCGGTGCAGGAAATTCTGTGGCTCCTTGAAACCGTGTCGACGGCATTTCAGGGGCAGGAAAGCGGATCGGGAACGGTCGAGGGAAAATACTTCAACGAAATCATCCGCGCCTTGCGCAAAAATAACAACGGCAGCGCGCTGGCCGAAGCGCTCGGTTGGATGACCAAGATGCACGGGTTCCTCTCTTCCCCCGGCGGCGGCGGCGTCCGTCATGGCACACAACTCGCGGCCGACGTGTCGCCGTCGCTCAGGGAAGCGCATCTCTACTGCAACCTGACACGAAGCTATATCAGCTATCTTCTAGCGGAGTTGGCAGAGCAATCTTGATCGCGCGCCCACACAACGCGGGCAAGTAGACCTCGAAACAGGAAGCAAAATAACGAGGAGCTGAGGGTGACCATGGCCGAAGCGAACAAACTACCCCGACGGCTCTATAAATATCGGGGTTTCAGCCACCGCCTGCTGGATATGCTGGTCGCGGACGAGCTTTACTATTCAGACCCCGGTGACTTCAACGACCCCCTCGACTGCCGCCCAACTCTCGATGCTAACCTCCCCAACGATCAGCTTGAGCAGGTACTAAGCCATCTGCGCGAGCAGCGTATCCTCGCCGAGATGCAGGCTGCGGCAAAATCCCTCAAATATCGCGGCCCCAGAACCATCGATCACATAGCGCGGCATAGCCAGAAGGATGCCGCTCGACTGCTTGACGATATCCGCTACCACGCCACCAATCCCAGCTACGAGATCGACGATCCCCTGCAATCGCTGTTGCGGCAGTATCTCGAAGAGGAACTGCTTCGCCGCTACGACCGTGGCATCGTTTCTTTCGGCGTCCGCGCCACATGCCCGTTGATGTGGAGCCATTATGGCGATCAGCACAACGGGATTTGCGCTGGCTACTCCGTTCCGGCCGGGGTGGAAGCCGACCTTCATAAGATCCGCTATGGAGGCAGTCGCAAGGTGCTGGCCAGCGATGTGGCCATGATGGAGAATGACAGCGACGCACGACAGCGCGTTGACGAAGCCGTCCTGCTTCGCAAGGCAGCAAGTTGGCGTTATGAGCGTGAATGGCGGCTGATCGGTAAACGCGGCGCACAGGATTCACCGCTGGAACTCGAAGAAGTCGTCTTCGGCATTCGCTGTAAATCCTCCGTCAAATTTACAGTCGTTCAGGCCCTGGCGAACCGGAGCCGTCCCGTGCGCTTTTTCGAGATGCGTGAAGTGCCGGGCACGTTTCACCTCCGGAAGTACGCGCTCGACACGGATGAACTTGGAGCCTCCCTGCCCCGCCGATCGCGGGCGATTTTTGAGGCTTTTGAAAATCTCGACGAAGAATAACGTCAAGCTTGATAGAAAGAATTGTTATAAAACAACTTGTGGATGCTAAGCATCTCATGAATCACATGAATTCGGACAGAGCATAGGCCATCTATTTCTGCCGACACACGCGGAGGGGCAATGATCGGCAGAGGTTCGCAGTGGCGGCGTTGGGAGCCGCATATCCATGCACCGGGGACAATCCTGAACAATCAGTTCGGTGGTGGCGATCCCTGGGAGGCCTATCTGACATCTCTGGAACGCTGCTCACCCGCAATCGGTGCCATAGCTGTTACCGACTACTATGTCACAGACACCTATGAGGAAGTGTTGCGGCGCAAGCAGGCGGGGCGCTTGCCCAACGTCCATCTCATCTTTCCAAATGTCGAACTGCGGCTCGACATCGCCGCCAAGACCGGCTTCGTCAATATGCACCTGCTGGTCAGTCCGGAAGATCCCAATCATCTGGCCGAACTGCATCGCATTCTCCAGCGATTGCAGTTCCAGGCGCATGGCGACACCTATAACTGCACTCGCAACGATCTGATTGCCCTTGGCAAGCGCGCCGACACCGCCATCATCGACGATGGCGCGGCTCTGCGCCACGGTGCCACGCAGTTCAAGGTCAACTTCGCTCAATTGCGCCAGGTGCTACGAGACAGCGACTGGGCGAAGGCCAACATTTTGGTCGCAGTGGCCGGCGCAGCGGGAGATGGAACGTCGGGGTTGCGGCAGGCGGCGGATGCGACGATGCGCCAGGAGATCGAGCGGTTCGCCCACATCATCTTCTCAAGCAGCTCCGCACAGCGCGAATTCTGGTTTGGCCAAAAAGGTGTGAGCGTTGAAAAACTGCGCGAGGACTATGACGGGTGTAAGCCATGTCTGCATGGCAGCGACGCACATGACCAGAAAACCGTCGGGCAGCCAGTGGAGGAGCGCTTTTCATGGATCAAGGGTGGTCTCGAGTTCGATGCCCTGCGCCAAGCATGCATTGATCCGGAAGGACGCGCTTACGTCGGAACCGAACCGCCGCGAACCGCTATGCCCTCGCAGGTCATTTCGCACATCTCCATTGCTGATGCAGATTGGGCCGCGACTCCCGAAATCCCTCTCAATCCCGGCCTGGTAGCGATCATCGGGGCTCGTGGTTCCGGAAAAACGGCACTCGCCGATATGATAGCTGCTGGATGCGATGCCATCACGCCATCTGGATGGAGCGCCAGCGAGAATGCTAGTCCCTCCTTCCTTGTCCGCGCCCGCAAGCTGGTCGGCAACGCGACGGCCACGTTGACGTGGGGCGGTGGCGCCACCATCACGCGCGCGCTCGATGGTCGGGACGCCAACAATCATCTGTCCTTTCCGCGCGCCCGATATCTGTCACAGCAATTCGTGGAAGAGCTTTGCTCTTCCGGCGGCTTCTCGGACGGTCTCATCGCTGAGATCGAACGGGTGATTTTCGAATCCCACTCCGACGATCAGCGGGACGGTGCGATCGACTTCGCCGAGTTGCGCAGCCACAGCACAAGTCGCTTCCAGCAAGCCCGTGAGCGAGAAGCCGAAGCTATTGCCGACATTTCCGATCGCATCGCCACGGAACTGGAAAAGGAAAGTTCTGTCGCGACTCTGACTGCGCAGGTGACCCAGAAAACCGGCCTGATCAAAAGCTACAACGAAGATCTCGCCAAACTCGTCGTCAAGGGCACAGAAGCTCAGGCACAACGGCACACGCAACTCAGTCAGGCCGTGCAAACGGTACGCGGCAAGATCCAGGGATTCGGCAATCAGCGGCGGACCTTCCTCGCCCTGCAGGATGAGGTGAAAAGCACCCGAGCTACCAAGGCACCCGAATTGTTGCGGCAGGCCAGGGAACGCCATCAGCAGGGCCATATGAACGATCAACAGTGGGACGAATTCCTGCTGGTGTATAAAGGCGATGTCGACAAGAGTCTGGCGGGCTACGTCACATGGGCCGATCAGCAGATTGCTGCTCTCAATGGTCCTCCCCTGCCACCGGGCATCCCCACGCCCCCCATTGCCGACAACACCGATCTTTCGACACTCACCCTCAACGTCCTTCAAGCCGAGATGACACGGCTCGAAGCCCTGGTCAGCGCGGACAAACTGGTCCGGGACCAATACTCGGCGCTTTCTCTCCGCATCGCACAGGAAAACACCGCCCTCCAGAACCTGCAAGCTCGTCTCACCGATGCGCAGGGCGCCGCAACCCGCAAGAAAGACCTGCAAACCGAACGTGACGCTGCTTATGGCCGTGTGTTCGAAGCCATCATCAATGAACAGACGGCGCTCGCCGGCCTCTACGCGCCGCTCATGAGTCGTCTCGCAGCGTCATCGGGAACCTTGCAAAAGCTCGGCTTCTCCGTCCGCCGTATCGTTGATGTCGAAGCTTGGGGAACGATTGCGGAAGAGAAACTCCTCGACCGCAGAAAAGCCGGTCCCTTCAATGGCCGGGGATCGCTGATCCAGTTGGCCAATACGGCGCTCAAGCCGGCTTGGGAAAATGGGACGGCAGCGGACGTGCAAGCGGCAATGGCCGCGTTTATCTCGACTTATCTGCGAGACTTGATCGGGCACGCCCCTATCGCTCAAACGCAGCAGGTTGAGTTTCGGGCTTGGCTCAAGGAATTTGCGCACTGGCTATTTGCGACTGACCATATCTCCGTACGCTACGAGATTGCCTATGACGGCATCGATATCCGTAAACTCTCGCCTGGCACGAGAGGGATTGTGCTTTTACTTCTGTACCTCGCTCTGGACGACGCAGACGACCGACCACTCATCATCGACCAGCCAGAGGAGAATCTCGATCCTAAGTCTGTGTTTGATGAACTCGTCTCACTGTTCATCGCGGCCAAATCCAAACGCCAGGTCATCATGGTCACCCACAACGCGAACCTTGTGATAAATACCGACGCGGATCAGATCATTGTCGCAGAGGTTGGCCCGCATCAGATCGGCGGCTTGCCGCCTATTACCTACAAGGCTGGCGGCCTTGAAAACGGGGATATCCGCAAAGCGGTGTGCCATATTCTTGAAGGTGGTGAAGAAGCATTTCGTGAGCGTGCTCGTCGGCTCCGGGTCAGGCTGGAGCGGTGAAACTTTCGCTCCCCCCTTGTTATTGCCGCCCGATGCCTGAAAGCGGGAATGCTGGACGATCGTCAAGCGAGCGGCCGGCCACAGTCACTGGAGAGGCATTGATGGCGTCTCAACCAGAAGATCACCCCGGTTATGAGCGACTTGACCGAGGAATATGCCATTTGACTATCGATACTATTGCGGCCCTAAAGGAACGCTGCGACGAGCGCTAAAAGTATACTTCGATGCCAAGAGGTTTCCGTGTCCGACGATTCCAGAATCCATATCACTTCGGCTGCCGCTGTGGCGGTTCCGGCCACCGACCTCGCTATTTCGCTCGACGCCATAGCGGGAAAGCCCGGCGGCACGATCACGATCCGCCCCGGCATCACTACCCTCGTCGGACCCAACGGCAGCGGTAAGACGCGGGCATTGCGGTCCATACAGAAGGAGCTTCGCGGTCGCGGCGCGGAGGCAGCCCACGTTCGCTTCCTACCCGCAGGTCGCACCGGACCGATCGAGCGGTACCGATCTGCTACCGATTCGCCTGGGGTGGGATCAAATGCAGGCGAGGCGTTTTACGGACACGTAGATTATCGTTCCCAATGGCACGACATTGAGAGCGTAGTGGGCGACGTGATGAATCTCGATCAGCGCCCTGATTTGAGGATCAAGGTCGAAACGAGGCTGCAACAGCTTTTTGATCGGGGAATCGATTTTCAATGGAGTCAGGGGGGGCTCGGGATGTTCTTCACCGCCATGTCCGGCAACGCTCGCTATCACTCCGGGCTCGAGGCGAGCGGGATCACCCAACTCGTTTCGCTGCTCGCCGCGATTTACGACGATACAATAAAGACTCTCATCGTCGACGAACCCGAGATCTCGCTCCATCCGCAGCTCCAGGCGTTCATTCTCGAAGAGATGGAATTGGTCGCCGGCGACTGGGCCGATCCTGGCAAGAAGCGCATCGTGATCTCGACCCACTCGCCTTCGTTCCTGCCCCTCCGTTCGATCGCGGACCTTTCCGGCATCGTTTTCTTCGGCGGTGAAGCTGATTGCCGCCAGATCGATCCCGCCGACGGCCTGCTTTTAAGGTCGAAGCTCAAAGATTTCGTATCGCGCACGAGCCTTTCACACCGGCAAGCGCTATTCGCCGAGCACATCCTACTCGTCGAAGGGCCGAGCGACGAAATCGTCGCGGCACGCACCGCCCGGCGTCTCGGCCTCAAAATAGAGGCTCGCAACACTCAGATTCTTCCCGCGCTCGGCAAGGGAGAATTTCGCGAGGCTAGAAGGCTTTTCAACAAAATCGGTATGCGGGTGACAGTGCTTGCCGATCTCGATGCCCTTGCCGACGACAACGGCCTCGTGAATGACTTTAGCACAGCGGACGGAGCGGCTCAAATTGCGAACGATATCGGCCAGCCCTCGCTCATCGCCCTCGACAGCCAACTGCGGTCGGAACTTGCCGAGCTCATTACCGCTAACACCGAGGATATCGACGGGGCGGTCGGGGCCTATCCCTACTGGTCGGACAAGCAAGATCCAGATGTTAAGCGTCGGCGCTGCACGTTGGCGCAACTCCTTACCGACCCGTCCGCGTTTACTGGTGAACTCGGGGCTAAAATGAAAGCGCTAGCGACCCGCTATGGCGTGCTACTCGACGCGCTCGAACGGCTTGGCTGCTTCTTTCTCCGCCGCGGCGCGATAGAGAACTACTATGCCGACACCTCAAGCGGCGCAGGCAAGCCGGCGCGCGCCAGCGCCGAGGCCGATCGGCTCGCAACGCTTACGCCCGCGCAATTAGCCGCCGACTATCCCGAACTCGTCGGCGCGCTGCGCTGCGCTGCACCCGGTCGCAACATCGACGAAAGCGTACTCGTCCGCGCCAAGCTGGCAGCGGCGCTGGGCGCCATTTTCCAGTCCATAGAACGCGGCTCGACCGACACTCAGATCGAGGCCATGGCGATATCGGTACTGCCGACAATAGAAGGACTATTCACCTTTCACAACGCCACGAGTGTCAACGAGCCTGCGGTGCGCGTCGAACTTCGCTCGAATATTTTCAAGCTAGCGGGATTTCCCTTGACGGTTGCGAGGAAGGACAACCTCAACGAAGCGGTCGCCCAGATCCAACCGATCTGACCGTCCACTCAGCGGCGCTGCTCGCGCACCAAGTTGTCCAAGAAGACGTGTTTCTTCGTTGCAAGCAGAGGACGCATGAAGCGGAAATAGAAAACCTGATTATCGTCCACGCTCGGCCAAGTGAACGGTAACCCTTGGCAAAAGGTAGCGCCCATCCGAACGACGGAGATAGGGGCGCAGAGCTGAATTTCGAACATACCGCAGCATGGACAAATTTTGGGCACATAGCATCTATCTCCTGCCCTCAGGGCGAGCCTGGGAAAACGGCTACGTGTATGGCTGCAATCAAGAAAGACATTACACAAGCCTGAGCCTCCGGCTTTACAATACACCTACAGTATAGGCTCTCGGCGAAGCCTGTCGGTCACATCTCGCCAGACTCGGATTGACTCTTCGCTGCAATGAGAACAAATAAGGAACATATCAGCGAGAATCCACCGTGACAACCCTTGGAGCACCCCTTGCGCATGAGTACGCGCCTCCTCAACCCAGCCATTTTGGCGCTGCGTGAACGTATCACGCAGTTGGAGGGAGATGGTGCGCGCACGCGAGAGGTTCTCCCCTTTAGCGTACCGGTGCTCGACCGTAGACTACCCGGTGGCGGGTTGGCGCTTGGATGCCTGCATGAGGTCGCCGGCGGCGGGAATGGCGCGGTCGACGGAGCCGCCGCCGCTTGCTTCGTTGCTGGCATCGCGGCACGCACGCAAGGCAAAGTTCTGTGGTGTGTGGCGCAACAGGATTTGTTCGCACCGGGTCTGGAGCAAGCGGGCCTGTCCGCCGATCGCGTAATCCATGTCGAGGCCGGAGACGAGAAATTGGTTCTGGCCTGCATGGAGGAAGGTTTAAGGCATGGCGGTCTCGGCGCCGTGGTCGCCGATATAGCTCGCCTGCCGATGACCGCATCTCGGCGGTTGCACCTGGCAGCGAAGGAGAGTGGAACTATAGGGATCGCCCTGCGCCGCTGGCGGCGGCAGGCCGAGGCCAGCGATTTCGGGCAACCCACCGCTGCGATGACGCGTTGGCGGGTCTCAGTAGTCCCTTCACAACAACTGCCCGTTCCGGGTGTCGGGCGTGCGCGATGGCTCATCGAACTGATCCGCGCCCGAGCCGGAGAACCCCTCGATATCGAACTGGAGGCGTGTGATGGCTCGGGTCATCTCCGTCTTCCTGCCCACATGGCCGGTGGACCGGTTGCGGCGGAAGACAGCAGACACAGCGCCGCCGGTTGAGGCGCCATTGGTCCTTGTCGGCCGCGACCGCAACCGGCGCATCGTCACATCTGCAAACTCTTCTGCCCAGGCGCTTGGTCTACGGGTCGGAATGCCTGTTACCAAAGCGCAGGCGCTCGTTCCGGGCCTCGCCATCGAACCCTCTGACCCCAAAGCTGACGCGGAAAGCCTCGAACGCCTTGCCCTTTGGGTCTTGCAGCGCTTCAGCCCGATTGTTGCGGTCGATCCGCCCGACGGCATTGTCATCGAAAGCACCGGCGCCGATCACCTTCATGGCGGCGAGGCTGCAATGCTTGACGCCCTTGTCGGGAGGCTGGCCCTTTCGGGTGTCGGTGCCCGCGCCGCCATCGCAGATACCTGGGGTGCAGCCCATGCGATGGCACGCTACGGAACCGATCCGGTTCTGATCGCCCAGCCTGGCAACGGCGAAACCCTGCTTTCGGCTCTGCCGCTGGAGGCGCTCCGTCTTCAAATTTCGATTTCAGCCGGACTGCGTGATCTCGGTTTCGCTACGATCTCCGATCTCATCGGACAGCCACGCGCACCGCTCACCCGCAGATTCGGTCCAGAACTCTGCCGCCGGATTGACCAGGCCTTCGGCATGGTTGCCGAACCGATTACCACCATCCGGCCGCATGATATGATCGAAACACGGCGCAGTTTTGCCGAGCCGATCGGCGCAGCCGAAACCATCGCGCGCTATATCGGAAAGCTCGTCGTTCCTCTTTGCGGAATGCTGGAAGAACGTGGACTCGGCGCACGCCGCCTCGATCTGCTCTGCCATCGCATCGACAATCGAGTGGAAACCGTCCGCATCGGCCTCGCTCGGCCGATACGCGACCCGAAACGCCTGACCCGGCTGCTCTGCGACAAGATCGAAACCATTGAGCCCGGTCTCGGAATCGAGATCATGTCGTTAGCGGCAACCCTGGTCGAGCCGCTCGAGGCCAGTCAGGCCGCAGCCTCCCTTATCGATACGCCTGAACCCGATCTTGCCGGCCTCATCGATATTCTGGCCAACCGCGTCGGTGCGCAGGCAATCTACCGCTTTGCTCCTGTCGCGAGTGATGTGCCGGAACGATCCGTCTGCCGTATCCCGGCCCTCTCAGAGGATACGGGCACAGGCTGGCCAGATCACTGGCCACGTCCGTCGCGGCTGCTGACGCGCCCCGAGCCCATAGAGACAATGGCACTTCTGCCCGACCATCCGCCCAACTGGATCTCCTGGCGCGGGGTGCGCCGACGGGTTCGTCACGCTGATGGACCGGAGCGGGTCTTCGGGGAATGGTGGAAGCGGGACGCTGAGCTGGTCGCTGTGCGTGACTATTTCCGCATCGAGGACGACGCGGGCGAGCGCTTCTGGATTTTCCGGGCTGGCGATGGCGAGGACGCCGCTACCGGATCACACCGTTGGTTTATGCACGGGATCTTCGGATGACAGGTTCGCTGAAGAATGAGCCGCACTATGCCGAATTGCAGGTGACGTCGCAGTTTTCCTTTCTACGAGGCGCGTCCTCGGCCGACGAGCTGTTCGCGACGGCCGCTGCCATGGGCATCGAAGCGCTCGCCGTGGCAGACCACAATTCGGTAGCCGGGGTTGTGCGCGCCCATGAGGCTGCCAAGGCCACGGGCGTTCGGCTGATCATAGGCTGTCGCCTCGATCTGTCCTGCGGCATGTCGGTGCTGGTCTATCCCACAGACCGCGAAGCCTGGTCACGTCTCTGCCGCCTGCTGACCCTCGGCAAAACCCGCGCCGGCAAAGGGGGATGCGATCTGGAATGGGCGGATCTGGCTGCATATTGCGAAGGCATGATTGCAGTGATGGTGCCCGATCTCGCTGATGATCTGTGCGCCCTCCGCCTACGGCGCCTGCGAGAGGTGTTCGCGGATCGCGCCTATATGGCGCTGACCCTACGCCGCCGCCCCAATGACCAGATGCGGCTTTGGGAGCTATCCATGTTGGCTCAAACGGCGCGGGTTCCGACCGTCGTCACCAATGACGTTCTGTTCCACGAGCCCGGCCGCCGGATGCTGCAGGATGTTGTGACGGCGATCCGCCACAATACCACCATCGACGCCCTCGGGCATCGGCGTGAACGCCATGCCGATCGCTACCTGAAGCCGCCCGCCGAAATGCACCGCCTGTTCGCACGCTGGCCCGAGGCGCTGTCGAGAACGCTGGAAATCGCACGCCGCTGTACCTTCAACCTCGACGAATTGCGGTACCAATATCCCGAGGAACGCGATGATCCCGCCCTGACTCCGCAGCAGACATTGGAGCGTCTGACCTGGGAGGGCGCAGCAACCCGCTATCCCGAAGGCGTGCCCGATGAAGTGACCGCCGCCCTGCGCCATGAACTGGCTCTGATCGGCAAGCTCGATTACGCACCTTACTTCCTCACGGTGAACAGTATCGTCCGCTTCGCCCGTTCGCGCGGCATTCTCTGTCAGGGGCGCGGCTCGGCGGCAAACTCGGCCGTCTGCTACGTCCTCGGCATCACCGCGATCGACCCCGGCCGCAACGATCTTCTCTTCGAGCGCTTTGTTTCAGAAGAGCGCCGGGAGCCCCCCGACATCGACGTGGACTTCGAGCATGAACGCCGTGAAGAGGTCATCCAATGGGTTTATGAGCATTATGGTCGGGACCATGCCGCTCTGACGGCCACCGTCATCCGCTACCGCTCCAAGGGGGCGCTGCGCGATGTCGGCAAGGCAATGGGCCTTCCCGAAGACCTGACCCAGACCCTTTCCGGCCAGCTCTGGGCCTGGTCGGAAACCGGCGTCTCCGATCAGCAGATCCGCGAACTAAACCTCAATCCCGACGACCGGCGCCTGCGTCTGACCCTCGAACTGGCGGGCCAGCTTCGCGGCGCACCTCGTCACCTTTCACAGCATCCGGGCGGCTTCGTGCTGACCCACGACCGGCTCGATGATCTTGTACCCATCGAACCCGCCGCCATGGCGGATCGGCAGATCATCGAGTGGGACAAGGACGACATCGACGCCTTGCGTTTCATGAAGGTGGACGTCTTGGCCTTGGGGATGTTGACGTGCATGCGCAAAGGGCTCGACCTCATATCGGAGCACAAGGGCATCAATCTCGATCTCGCGACCATCCCGGCTGAAGATCCGCGCACTTACGCCATGATCCGCAAAGCGGACACGCTCGGCACGTTCCAGATCGAGAGCCGGGCGCAAATGTCCATGCTGCCACGGCTGAAACCGCGCACCTATTATGATCTGGTGGTGCAAGTCGCCATTGTCCGGCCCGGCCCGATCCAGGGCGACATGGTCCATCCCTACCTGCGCCGCCGCGAAGGGCTGGAAGCGGTTCACTACCCTACACCCGAGCTCGAAAAAGTGCTGGGCAAGACCCTCGGCGTGCCACTTTTTCAAGAGCAAGCGATGAGGGTATCAATTGAATGTGCTGGCTTCACACCTGGCGAGGCCGATTTGCTGCGCAAATCCATGGCAACCTTCAAGTTCACCGGGGGCGTCTCCAGGTTCAAGGACAAGCTGATTCAGGGCATGGTCGCCAATGGCTATGAACAGGAGTTCGCCGAACGCACCTTCCGCCAGTTGGAAGGCTTCGGCTCCTACGGTTTTCCTGAAAGCCATGCCGCATCCTTCGCATTGGTCGCTTATGCTTCCGCCTGGTTGAAATGCTGGCACCCGGATGCCTTCTGCGCAGCGCTGCTCAATTCCCAGCCAATGGGCTTCTACGCACCAGCCCAAATCGTCCGAGATGCACGCGATCACGGCGTCGAGGTTCGCCCAGTCTGCGTCAACGCCTCGCGGTGGGATTGCACATTGGAGCCAACCCACGACGAGGCCCGATTTGCCGTCCGGCTCGGCCTGTGTATGGTCAAGGGGCTGGCCAACGCTCACGCCGCCACCATCGTCGCCGCGCGCGCCGATGAGCCATTTACATCTGTCGATGACCTGTGGCGCCGTTCTGCCGTCCCTGTAGCGGCTCTGAGCCAGATTGCCGAGGCCGATGGTTTTCGTACGGCGTTCGGCCTTAACCGCCGCGAAGCGCTCTGGGCCATCAAGGGCTTGCGCGACGAGGAACTGCCACTCTTCGCCGCCGCATCGCAACGCGAAGGTGTGACGGTTTCCGAAGTCAGAGAACCCTCGGTCGCCTTACGCCAGATGGCCGCTGGGCGGGAGGTTGTCGAAGATTATAGCCATACCGGCCTGTCGCTGCGTCGCCATCCAGTCGCTTTCCTGCGTGAAGAGCTCGCGAGACGCCGCATAATCTCCTGCGCCGAGGCAATGGGCTCGCGCGACCGGCGTTGGCTCGAAGCAGCGGGCATTGTCCTCGTTCGCCAGCGCCCTGGCTCGGCTAAAGGTGTGATGTTCATCACTCTGGAAGACGAAACCGGCATCGCCAATCTTGTCGTCTGGACCAAGGTCTTTGAACAGCATCGCCGCATCATTCTGTCCTCTGGCATGATCACGGTGAAGGGACGCGTTCAGCGTGAGGGCGACGTCGTGCATCTGGTCGCGCATCGTATCAGTGATCTGTCACGGGAACTGGCCAGCGTTGGTCAACGTGATGCGCTCTTTCCTTTGCGGCATGGACGTGGCGATGAGTTTCACCATGGATCTCCGACGCACAATCCACGCACGCAGAATCCGAAGGGACTACGTACACGGGATATGTATGCGCGCGACCTGCATCTCGATGCGATCAAGGTAAAAACACGGGATTTTCGGTGAGCTTCAGCGTCGACGATACGACCATTCTCGGGAATATGCTCGCTTCAAGAGCAAGAACGGCAAAGGGGATCGGAGAATACATGGGCGATTGGGACATCGGAAAAGACTGGATGAGCCGAATGGACGATATTGGCGAGAAAACGCTCGGCCCGGTCGCGATACATGGCGGCTTGCAACTCAAGCGCCGCGAACAGAACCGCGCCGCCTTCAAAGGCTCAAAAGAATGGGAACCGCTAACGCAGGCCCACGCATCCGCTATGAGCGCTCTGGTCAATTTTCTCTCCAGAATGGCCGCGAAGCCGATTCCTGCCGATCGCAAAGATGTCCAGGGACAAGCGGCATTGATCGCTCATTTCGTACAAGGGGTCGATCTTTGTGAAACCGCAATCGTTGAAGGTCTCTACCCTCAGGCTGCAACACTTCTTCGCCAGCAGCACGAAATCATCGCTGCGGTCGAAGAGTTTACAGAAGGCCGTCGCAAGGACGGAAAGACACCGCATGCGACCATTGGTGTTCTGCGTGATATGGGCCGCGTTTATGGTGACCTGAGCGGCGGGGCGCACGTCTCGCATGCGAACCTTCTCAAGAACTTCGTCATCATGGAAATCGGCCAGAACAATGGTCCTTCCCTTCTGCCGATCTACCACCATGAAATCACCACCAATCTTTATGCGCTGCATGTCAGCTACATCCTGATGATGCTCGAACTGGCCGGAGACATACAAAATGGTGTCACAGGGGACACGCTCAATCCCGACGAAGTAAAGCTGCATCTTATAGGACGTGAGATACTCGTTGATCTAGGCTTGATCCGGTTCGAGGAGGCCCCCGATACACAGATCGCAAAGGCGACGGACAGTGTAACAGCCTAGTTGATGGCATTGACGCCATTGGACTGATGAGCAGCTCAGGGCAATCCGGCTTTGCAAGCATCGCGTTAACCGGAACACAGATCAAGGCTTCGAAGGGGGAAAGCCTTCCCCCTGGTCGGCACTGGCGTTGCCGACGTACCCCCATCAGCGGGGAGACCCCGCAACGCCCCCTTCAGAGTGAGAGTGCGGACGGGTTTTCCGTGACGGGTTGATGGCTGGAAGAGAGGCTTCCGGCGCCCGTCGCGGAGATCACCCCCATGGCCAGATACGATCGCAGCCCCGCTGACGGTGGCGCGCGCAGCAACCTTTACGACGACATCACCAACAAGATCATCGCCGAGCTGGAGCAAGGTCGGCTCCCCTGGGTCCAGCCCTGGGGTGCGTCGCCCGATACCGCCCCGCTGGGCCTGCCGAGAAATGCTTCAACCGGCCGGTCCTATTCCGGCATCAATATTCTCATCCTCTGGGGCGCTGTCATCCAGCATGGTTTCCCCGGTCAGGCGTGGCTGACGTTCCGCCAGGCGCTTTCGCTTGGCGAAAATGTCAGGAAGGGCGAGCGCGGCACGACCGTGGTCTATGCGGACCGTTTCACCCCCGAGGACGAGAAACGCCGTGCCCGCGAAACGGGTGAGGATGCGCATGCCATACCGTTTCTGAAGCGGTTCACGGTCTTTAACGCCGCGCAATGCGATGGCCTGCCCGATGACATCACGGCAGTCGCTCCGCCACCGCCGCCGGGCCTGAACGAACCTCGGGTCGAGGCGCTGATCCGGGCCACCGGCATCGATTTCCGTATCGGTGGCAATCGCGCCTTCTATATGCCGTCCCTCGACTATGTGCAGGTGCCGCCTCCGCAAGCCTATTTCGAGCCGATCAACTGGCACCGGACGGCCCTGCACGAACTGGGTCACGCCAGCGGCCATCACAGCCGTCTCAACCGCGATCTGACCGGCTCGTTCGGCTCGAAGAAATACGCCTTCGAGGAAATGATTGCGGAACAGACCGCGGCTTTCAGCTGCGCCGCGCTCGGGATCGTGCCGACCGTGCGCCATGCCGATTACATCGGGTCGTGGTTGGAGGTCATGCGCGAGGATTGCCGCGCGATTGTCCGCGCGGCCTCGCAGGCCAGCAAGGCGGCGGACTGGCTGCTGTCGCATCTGCCTGACGGAGACGCCGGGGAGCCGGATGCCAGCGTAACCGATCGGAGGACTGCGGCATGATCCTCCTGACTGACACACAGCGCGACCGCCTGCTGGCTAATGGTCGTCAGCGCGATCAGGATCACATCCCGGTCGTGAAGTTCTTCAACCCCCTCGGTGAGGGCGTCTGGCTTGGCACCGAACTGGACGAGGACGGCGACATCATGTTCGGCCTGGCCGATCTCGGCTATCCCGAACTGGGCACGTGGAGCCTTGGCGAGATGCAGTCAGTCCGGCTGCCCTTTGGCATGGGCATCGAGCGTGATCTGCTGTTCACCGGGGATTTCCCGATCTCGGTTTGGGCCGAGGCCGCCCGCGAAACAGGCAGCATCCGCGCGGCCGAGCGTCTGCTCCACCGCGTCGGCGCGAGCTTTTCCCGTACATCCGCCGATACGGAAAACCGGAGTGCCTGATTTCCGGGTTTCAGGTTCTGCGGCTGGCGTCGCTCTCTTCAGAGGAAGAGGGCGGCGCTTCGCTTCGTGACGGGCTGATAGCCGGAGAGAGAGGCTCACCGGCGTCCGTCATGGAGTAACTGACATGGCCACTGCCGTTCAGAAGATCACCCTGTCGTCCTCGCGCGACATTCCCTTCAACAAGCTGGTGCTCAGCCAGTCCAATGTCCGGCGCGTGAAGGCCGGTATCTCGGTCGAGGAGCTGGCCGAGTCCATCGCCCGTCGTGGCCTGATCCAGTCCCTGCATGTCCGCCCGGTCGTAGATGCCGAGGGCAAGGAAACCGGCATGTTCGAGGTGCCCGCCGGTGGTCGCCGCTTCCGGGCGCTGGAACTGCTGGTCAAGCAGAAGCGTCTCGCCAAAATCGCGCCGGTTCCGTGCGTGGTGTCGGAGGCCAGCGCCGATGTGCTGATCGACGAGGTTTCGCTTGCCGAGAATATCGAACGCGCACCGCTGCATCCGCTCGACCAGTTCCGCGCTATCGCAGCCCGATGATCTCGCCGCACCGACACCGCCATGATCTGTGGTTCGGCAAATCTGGTCTTCTTCATTGGAATCTTCTCGATCAACGCTACGAGAAAATTCTACGTTTGAGCCCAGCTAATTTTGGGGACGATTACCCTTCGACCTGACTGGCGGCGAGAAGGGTGACGCACCGCATTTCCCGGTCTTGCTGGCGCTCGGACCTGATGTCGATCCGCGCGCGGCGGTCGCCGACAAGGGCTACGCCAGCAAGGCCAACCGGAAGGCGGCGCGGGTGCGCGGCATCATCCCCGTCATTCCGCACAACGCCAACGAGAAGAACAAACCCGGCTTATTTGCAAAGGCCATCTACAGGGGGCGCGCCCGCATCGAGCAGGCAGTCGGCAAGCTAAAGCGTTTCAAACGTGTTGCGCTACGATGCGAAAAGACGAAGCGAAACTTCGCATCCATCGTCGCTCTCGCAGCCGCGTTCGTCTTGGTCAAATCCGTCCACACAGCCTAGCAAGGGATAAGTTAAACAAACTCGCGGACGGTGGCAAAAGGGGTATGATGACAATATCCAGCCTTATGCTGTGTCTCAGCTTCACTAGAGCGGTCTTCTCATATTGTCTGCACAAAAGAGGCCCTATGCCCGAGAGCAAAGTACACGAGCTTGTCAGCCTGTCGTTTAACGATGACGTTCGAGAAAATTCTGTCAGCCTGGCCAACGAGCATCCGGCCGACATTGCCGCTGCATTGCAACAAACCGAGCCGGCGCATGCGTGGTCGATCCTGAGGGAAGCAGCCAAACCGTGGCAGGCTGACATATTCGGCTATCTCGCCCTCGATTTTCAGGCGCAGCTCGCCACGATCATGCCGCGCGCTGATCTGGCGACCATCTTCATGGAGATGAACGCTGACGACCGCGCCGACCTCTACAAGAAGCTGACGGACGAGCAGCGCGAGGCGCTGATGCCCGCTCTTGCGCAGGCCGAACGCGAAGACATCAGGCAACTGGCCGCCTATGAGGAAGGCACGGCCGGCGCGCTGATGACGTCGGACTACGCGTCCCTGTCGCCACAGCTCAATGCGAAGCAGGCGATTGAAATGCTGCGTCATGAAGCGCCCAACAAGGAAACCATCTACCGCGCTTATGTCGTCGACGGCGAGCGCCATCTGCTCGGCTCGGTCAGGCTCCAGGATCTCATTACCGCACATGGCGACGTCAAGGTCGCCGATCTGATGGAGCGCAACACCCATGCGATTCCAGTCAATGCCGACGTCGAGGACGCCGCCCGCAAAATCGCCCGCTACGACGTGATTGCGCTGCCGGTGATCGACGCGCAAGAGCGGCTGGTCGGCATTATCACCCATGACGATGCACTGGACGTGATGGAAGCGGAGGCGACCGAGGATTTCCAGCGGTTGGGAACCGTCACCAAACTGGATTCGAGCGTTGCGACCGCAACCGTACCAATGCTCTACCGGGCGCGCATAGCCTGGCTGATGCTGCTCGTCTTCGGCAACATCTTTTCAGGGGCAGGCATAGCCCATTTCGAAGACACGATCGCCGCCCATCTGGCATTGATGTTTTTCCTCCCGATTTTGATCGCGTCGGGCGGCAATGCTGGCTCGCAATCCGCAACCTTGATGGTGCGGGCGCTGGCGACCGGCGATATTCGCATTTCCGACTGGGGCCGTGTTCTGGGCCGCGAACTGGTGGTAGCGATACTGCTGGGGCTGAGCATGGCGGCGGCCATCGCCGTTATTGGCGTCTTTCGTGGCGGCCCCGACATTGCAATCGTGATTGCGCTGTCGATGGTGGTGATCGTCATCGCTGGCAGCATGATCGGCATGCTGCTGCCGTTTATCCTCAGTCGCTTCAATATGGATCCGGCCACTGCCAGCACGCCACTGGTGACCTCGATCGCGGACGCCACCGGCGTTCTGGTCTATTTTTCGATCGCAAAAGCAATTCTTTCGCTGCCTTAAGCAGAAATTCGGGGCCGCTGGTCGCGAGAAGGTGCTTTCCGCGCGCGCACCATCTATGGTGCGAGCCGGTGCATAATTGCGGATCAGCTTATTCGTCAACACCAATAAGGAGACTTCATGCTTTATGTAGACATTCCCACGCGAAGCGAATTCGCAACTTTGTCCAAGGCGCGCGCGGATACCTGCGTTTCGATCTACGTCAGGACCACGCCGGTCACGCAGGAGGTGGCAGCATCCCGAATCGAGTTCGGCAATCTCATGCGCGAGGTCCAGTCGCAGCTTCAGGACGTGGGCTTCGACAAACGGCGTCTCGCGGCCCTCATGGACAGCTTGAGCGACCTGCTCGACGACGATGAGTTCTGGCGCTTTCAGGCAAACAGTCTAGCCGTGTTCGCGACGGCGGACTCGATCCGCGCCTATCGGCTGGCCAATGATCTGACCTCGATGGTGCAGGTTTCCGACCGTTTCCATTTGAAGCCGCTTTTGCGCGCCGTCACCTTCCCACATTCCGCTTTCATCCTCGCACTTTCGGAAAACGCCGTCCGCTTTGTCGAGATGCATGCCGATCTTGCGCCGGAGGTGGTGAAGGTGCCCGATATGCCCAAGGATGCTGCGTCCTCGGCAGGCAAGTCGACCTTGAACGACCGCACCTTCAGCGGTCGCATTCATGGATCCGAAGGACAGAACGTCCGCCTTCAGCAATATGTCCGCAAGGTTGACGCCGCACTTCGCCAAGTATTGTCTGGTCGCGAGTCCCCGCTGGTTCTTGCCGCCACCGGCAGGCTGGCGTCGCTCTTCGCCCAGACCTGCTCCTATCCGCATCTTTTGAAGGATACGATCGCCGACAGCCCTGACCAGTTCAGTGAGGCGCAGCTTGCCAATAAGGCCCGACCCATCCTCGATAAGGCTTATGCATCCGAAATTGCCGACATCCATGCGCTTTTCGACAAGCGTGCCGGGGACAACCGCGCGACGACCGACATGGCGGACGCCGCGCGGGCGGCAACCTTTGGTGGCATCGACACGCTGCTCATCGATATCGACACCACCGTTCCCGGCTTTGTCGATGATGAAAGCGGCGCGGTCACCTTCGTCGAGAAAGATGACGCAAAGGCCTATGGTGTTGTCGATGAGATCGCGGCACGTGCGCTGGCGAGCGGCGCCCGTGTCATGGGTGTGCGGCGCGAGGATATTCCAGGAAAGGGTGAGCTCGCCGCGGTTCTACGCTATCCAGTCTAGTAACCACGGGAGGAGCCCATACCGCTTGGCTCCTCCCCTCATGTCAGGAGATCCGGCGTGACGATCAAAACAATCATTGCAGCGATCGCCCTCGAAAATGGTGAGCAGCAGGTAGCGCGCCGCGCGATCCGGCTTGCAGTCGACCACGGGGCCAAGCTCGTGCTGGCTCATGCGATCGAGAGCCTTCCGGAATCTGATCCCGATCTTCCGGCCCCGGCCAACGAGGAAGCAATCGCTAACGTGCTGGAGGCAGAGGCTATCGCATCACTCAAGCAGATGGCCGAGAGTGCGACGGTTCAGACAGAAATCGAGGTCGAATGCGGCAAAGCCGACCAGTTTATCGAGCGTCTGATCCGCGACCACGCTGCTGATCTACTTGTCATCGGACCAGGAAAGCCTCAAAATCTGCGCGAAAGAATATTCGGCTCGACCGCCGACCGGGTCGTCCGCGCCGGGATATGTCCGATCGTGGTCGTCAAGCGCGCGGCCGACGAGCCATACCACCGTGTGATTGCGGCCATTGATTTTTCCCCAATGTCGTTTGCGGCAGCACAGAGCGCTGCGGAAATAGCCCCCTCGGCGAAACTTGAGTTGATACACTTCCTCGAGATCCCGCTTACGTTCGAGCAGGCCATACTGAAAGTGGGAACCTCTCAGGCCGAGCTCGACCAATATCGTCAAGCCAAAGCAAAGACTGCCTACGTAGAATTGCGCTCTATCCGTGCAGATCTCGCTCTGACAGGAAGAATCCGGGTCGTTCGCGGCGATCCCGCCACGGCGCTGGTGCGGCTGGCGAGGAGCGGAAGAACAGACCTCATCGCGCTCGGCATTCACGGAAAGAGCGCGGTATCCAAGTTGATTTTGGGCAGTGCCGCGCGCCGCGTGCTCGCGGCTTCATCGTGTGATGTGCTTCTGTCAGGTGGCGCAATTTCGAGGGATTACTCGGCATGAAGGGCGGGCGCAAGCTAATGCGGTGCGATACAATGTGACGGGCTTCGCGCCGAGGCGGGGCCCGAAGAGTGAAAGGAGGGATGGGAGAATCGTGACGGGCTGATAGCCGGAGAGAGAGGCTCACCGGCGTCCGTCATGGAGTAACTGATATGGCCACTGCCGTTCAGAAGATCACGCTGTCGTCCTCGCGCGACATTCCCTTCAACAAGCTGGTTCTCAGCCAATCCAACGTCCGGCGCGTCAAAGCCGGGATCTCGGTCGAGGAACTGGCCGAGTCCATCGCCCGTCGCGGCCTGATCCAGTCCCTGCATGTCCGCCCGGTGGTGGATACCGAGGGCAAGGAAACCGGCATGTTCGAGGTGCCCGCCGGCGGTCGCCGGTTCCGCGCGCTGGAACTGCTGGTCAAGCAGAAACGCCTCGCCAAAATCGCGCCGGTCCCCTGCGTGCTGTCTGAGGCCAGCGCCGATGTGCTGATCGACGAGGTGTCGCTCGCCGAGAATATCGAGCGCGCACCGCTGCATCCGCTCGACCAGTTCCGCGCCTTCCAGGCCATGCGGGAAAAGGGCATGACCGAGGAAGCCATTGCTGCCGCCTTCTTCGTGGATGCCAAGGTGGTGAAGCAGCGCCTGCGGCTGGTTTCTGTCTCACCGGCATTGCTCGATGTCTATGCCGAGGACGGCATGACGCTGGAACAACTTATGGCCTTCAGCGTCAGTTCTGACCATGCCCGTCAGGAGCAGGTCTGGGAAGCGATCAGGGATGGCTGGCAGAAGGAACCCTACCACATCCGACGCCTGCTGACCGAAACCACGGTCCGCGCCGCCGACAAACGGGCGGTGTTCGTTGGTATCGATGCCTATGAAGAGGCTGGCGGCTGCGTGCTGCGTGATCTCTTCCAACAGGACGATGGTGGCTGGCTGCAAGATCCGGTGCTGCTCGACCGGTTGGTGGGCGAAAAGCTGAAGACCGAGGCCGAAGCCATCGCCGCCGAGGGCTGGAAATGGATCGAGGTCGCCATCACCTTTCCCTATGGTCACGACCATGGCCTTCGCCAGATTGTCGGCACGACGGTCGATCTGACCGAAGATGAACGCGCCACCCGCGAGGCATTGCGCGACGAATATGAGCGGCTTGAAGCGGAATATGGCGAGGCCGACGAACTGCCGGACGAGATCGACGCCCGTCTCGGTGAGATCGAACAGGCGCTGGAAACCTTCGAGCGCCGTCCGATGACCTTCGAGCCGGACCAGATCAGCATGGCGGGTGTCTTCATCAGCATCGACGCCGATGGCGCATTGCTGATCGAGCGCGGCTATGTTCACGCCGAGGATGAAACGCCTGCGGAACCGGAAGCTGAAATCGTTGACCCGGAAACCGGCGAGGTGATCCAGCGGGCAGAACCGGAGGTAAGCCGCATGGGTGCAGTTATCACGCTGGGCGGCCAGGCGGTCGAAACTGAGGAGGAAGACGAGGCCGACACCATCAAGCCGCTGCCCGATCGCCTGGTCAGCGAGCTGACCGCGCATCGGACGCTGGCGCTGCGGGATGCGGTGGCAGTAAACCCGCATGTCGCTATGACGGCACTGCTGCACAGGCTGGTCATGGATTGCTTCATGCCGCATTCCAGCAAGGGATGCCTCGAAGCCGAGGTCCGGGAGGTTCATCTGCCCGCTCAGGCCGAGGATCTGCGCGATAGCGCTTCGGCCAAGGCCATCGCTGACCGCCACGAACGCTGGGGCGATCATGTCCCGGCAGACGATGCCGCCCTCTGGGATTGGCTGACCGATCTGGACGACGGTTCGCGCATGGATCTGCTCGCCCATTGCGTTAGCTTCGGTGTCAACGCGCTCTATGAAAAGCCCAACCCTTACAGCGGCGCGGGCGTTAGTCAGCACGGGCTGGACATCCGCCTGTCGCAGGCTGACCGGCTCGCCCGTTCGACCGACCTTGACATGGTAGCCGTAGGTTGGCGGCCGACGGTTGGCAATTATCTCGGTCGCGTGACCAAGCCGCGTATCCTTGAAGCCGTGCGCGAAGGGGCCGGTGATCGGGCCGCCGAACTGATCGGACACCTCAAGAAGGGCGACATGGCCAAGGAAGCCGAACGCCTGCTGGCCGAATCCGGCTGGCTGCCCGAGCCGCTGCGCATGGTGGATGACGGTATCGAAGTCGATCCGGCATCGGGCGCTGCGGCGGAAGCCGACGATCTGCCCGATTTCCTCTCCGGCGATGGCGAGGACGACCCGGCTGACGACGAGGAAGAACAGCATATGGTCGCTGCTGAATAGCACTCATGCGGGGCGGCTTCGGTCGCCCCGTTCCAACCGCTCCGTTTCCGTAACTCGCCCGGTCCTCTTGATCGGGCTTTTTCTTTGAGAGTCACCATGCCGATCAGTATCGACATCGATCAGATTTTTCGGGAGGACCGTGAACATCCCCCGTCGGATCGCACCTTACCGTGGATCGAAACCTGCGATGGCATCACTGTTGTCGTGGAACCTAAGCCCCATTGGGCCGACGACATGCGGGTGTTCCGGCTCGATGCCCGTGAGTATTGCCGCTACGCCGAGTGGACCGTTCACGGCGCTCGTGCCCGTTTCTTCGGTCATATCAAAACGTCGGGCGATGATCTGATGATGAAGGCGCGCGCGATGATCGCCCGAGAAATTGCCGATGGGCTTTGGAGCTGAAGACATGATCGCAGGGTGTCGGGCCGTGAGGATGGGAGGTCTGCACCGGACGGGTCCATTCCGGCTTCACCATACAATCCGCCATCCCCATCAGGACAAGCGGCAGCCATCTCTGGCCTGAAGGGAACACGATCCTGATGCCAGCATGGCGGCAAGGCTGGCGCGGCAGAGCATCTGCGACGGGTATCCGGAATCCTGACAGATGCGAAAAACCACCCCGCTTCCATTCGCAAACCTTGGTCCGATCCGTCTCTTTGACATTCAACCCGTGAAGGGTCGGCTTACGCGCGCGTGCCGCCCTCGGGGATTCGGAAAAAGTCCGAACGCCCGAGGGTGATTGCAGATCCGGTCAGACACTTCGGGCGCCTGTCGCGCGGGGGATGGTCCCCCGCCTCCAAAGACAGGAGCCGGAA
>WPCJ01383378.1_pt1 | contig 46595 bp, 39 predicted proteins | sample 5399831 | NCBI WGS metagenome assembly WPCJ01 (sample SAMN12869470, study PRJNA574797) | sludge metagenome | isolation source: wastewater treatment of pH10 | place: China:Beijing | collected 2019-05-20
CATCGCTGCTGATGCTGGCCATACCGGCGGACGTGGCCAGGGTCGGGCGGCGCGTCGCCGTGACGCCGCCGTCCAAGGACGGCTCGGTCCATCCCGCCATGATCGCCGCCGCCGCCGAGGCGGGGTTGGACGAGCTGTGGCTGCTGGGCGGGGCGCAGGCCATCGCCGCCCTGACCTTCGGCGCCGAACTGGAAGACGGCGTCATCGCGCCCGTCGACAAGCTGTTCGGTCCCGGCAACGCCTATGTGGCCGAGGCGAAGCGATACGCCTCATCCCTGCCCGGCGGCCCGGCCTGCGACCTGCCTGCGGGGCCGTCGGAACTGCTGGTCATCGCCGACCGCGACGCTGATTTCGAGATCGTCGCCGCCGACCTGTTAAGCCAGGCCGAGCACGACGCCGATGCGCAGGTGATCCTTGTCTCCGACAGCGGCACGGCCCTGAGCGAGATCATCGCCGAGGTCGAACGTCAGGTCGACAGCCTGCCGCGCGCGACCATCGCCCGCGCGTCTCTGGCCGAGGCCCGCGCCATCCGCGTGCGCGACATGGCCGAGGCGTGCGAGGTGGCGAACCTCTATGGTCCCGAACACCTGTCGAGCCAGACGCAGGAGGCCGAACGGCTGGTCGAGCGCATCAGCGCGGCGGGCGCCGTCTTCGTCGGGCGCTGGGCGGCCGAGACGTTGGGCGACTATGCGGCGGGCCCCAGCCACGTCCTGCCGACCGACGGCGCGGCGCGAACGCTGGGCGGGGTGGCCACCGCCAGCTTCATGACGACCATGTCGGTGCAGACCGTCAGTGAACAGGGCGCCGCCGCCCTGGCTCCCGTCGCCGCAGCCCTGGCCCGGCTGGAGGGGCTGGAAGCCCACGCCAGGGCCGCCGATCTGAGGAGCGCGGGATGACCAACGACCTCTTCCTTCTCCCCTTGTGGGAGAAGGTGGGCGCCGGAGGCGCTCGGATGAGGGGTGTGCTGGCTTCGCCCTCCTCCGTCGTGTGCGCGGACACAGCCCCCTCGTCCGTCTCGCTACGCGAGCCACCTTCTCCCCCGAGGGGAGAAGGATCATGACGCTGCCCGCCCCCTATCCGCCGCTCGTCTCCGGCGGCGACGGTCTGGAGCGCTATCCGGCCGAGCCCGCCGTGCTGGCGGCTCGCATGGCAGCCCTCTATGGCGTCGGCGCCGATCAGGTGCTGCCAACGCGCGGACTGACGCACGGGCTGGAACTGGTCTGGCGCGTGGCCGCGCGTGACGGGCTGAGGGTGCAGGCGCCCGACGCCGAACCCTATCAGGCGCTCGCCGCACTCTATGCGCGCCCGGCCGAAGACGCCGACACCGCCGCCGTGGTCATCCGCGCCCTCGGCTCGTCCGAGGCCGTGGCCGAGATGGCCGAGCGCGTCGGCCCCGCCTTGCTGGTCGTGGATGAAGGACTGGTCGAGTTCGCCGAGGCCCCCTCGGCCGCCGTCGTGGTGAAGGACCACGCCAATCTGATCGTGCTGCGCAGCCTGTCGCTGGCCTATGGGCTGGCCGGGGTCCGGGTCGGGGCGGCGGTGGCGCAAGCGCAGACGCTGGCGCGGCTGGCCGAGGTGCTGGAGCCCTACGCCCTGCCCGAGGTCTCGGTGCGGCTGGCGATGCAGGCGCTGGACCCGTCGCGGATGATGGAGACGGCCGAACGCATCAGCGCTGTGCGCCGTGAGCGCGCCCGCATCGTCGAGGCCCTGTCGCGCATCATGGCGCTGGAGGCCGGGGTGGGGCCGGTGATTATCGCCAGACCCTCCGACCCGGCGGGCGCCGTAGAGGCCCTGCGCCGCTATGGTTTGAGCGCCGATCCGGCGGGCGAGCGGCTGCGCCTGCCCGTCTCGCTGAAGCCCGAAGTCAACGACCGCCTGCTGACCGCCCTGGGCGCCGCCAGCCCCGGCGCGCGCCGCAATCGCATCGGTCAGGCCATCCGCGACACCAAGGAGACGCGCATCGTCTGCGCCGTCGATCTGGACAGCGCCGGGCCGGTGAAGATCGAAACCGGCGTCGGCTTCTTCGACCACATGATCGAACAGGTGGCGGCGCACGGCGGCTTCTCCATCCGCCTGGCGTGCGAAGGCGACCTGCACATCGACCCGCACCACACGATCGAGGACTGCGCCATTGCGCTGGGTCAGGCGCTGAAACAGGCGCTGGGCGAGCGGCGCGGCATCGGTCGATACGGCTTCGTCCTGCCGATGGACGAGGCCGAGGCGGCGGTGTCGATCGACCTGTCGGGGCGGCCCTATCCAGTGTTCAAGGGGACGTTCGCGACGCCGATGCTGGGCGACTACCGCACCGATCTGACGGCGCACGTCGTGCGATCGCTGGCCGAAAATCTGGGCGCGGCCGTCCACGTCCGCGTCACCGGCGACGACGACCACCACAAGACCGAGGCCGTGTTCAAGGCGCTGGGCCGCGCGCTGCGTCAGGCGATCCGGGTCGAGGACGATGTCGTGCCGAGCACCAAGGGGGTGCTGTGAACGTCACCCTGATCGGCTACGGCTCGGGCAATGTGGCCTCGGTGCGGTTCGCGTTGGAACGGCTGGGCGCGCGGGTGCGGATCACCGACGACCCGGCCGATGTGGCTGAAGCAGAGCGGATCATCCTGCCCGGCGTCGGCGCGGCCGGTTACGCCATGCAGCGGCTGAATGCGTTGGGCCTGATCGAACCGCTGCGCCGATTTCCACGTCCGCTGCTGGGCGTATGCCTCGGCCAGCAGCTGCTGTTCGACGTCAGCGCAGAAGACGGCGAGGCCGACCTGCTGGGTCTGATCCCCGGTCGAGTCGAGGCCATCCTTCCCGCCCCGTCGCGCCCTTCGCCCCACATGGGGTGGAGCCGCTTGACGATCCGCCGCGACGACCCGCTGCTGGACGGCGTGCAAGACGGCGACTGGGCCTATTTCGTCCACGGCTATGTCTGCCCCGACGGTCCGGCGACCCTGGCCGCCGCCGACTATGGCGCGCCCGTGCCCGCCGTGGTCAACAGCGCCAACCGCTGGGGCTGCCAGTTCCACCCGGAACGGTCGGCCGCGCTCGGCGCGCGTATTCTAAAGAACTTCCTGGAGTTGCCCGCGTGATCATCTATCCCGCCATTGACCTGATCGAGGGCCATGCGGTTCGCCTGTTGCACGGCGATTTCAATCACGTGACCCGCTATGATTCCCACCCCGCCAACCGGCTGGCGGCCTTTGCCGCCGAGGGCGCCGAATGGATCCACGTCATCGACCTGGATGGAGCCCAGGCGGGCGAGGCGCGTCAGTATGAACTGATCGGCGACATGGCCCGGGCCGTGGACATCAAGGTCCAATCCGGCGGCGGCGTCCGCTCGGCAAAGGATATCGAGCACCTGCTGGGCGCCGGGATCAGCCGTGTCGTCATCGGCTCGCTGGCCGTCACCGATACGGATCAGGTGCTGAAATGGCTGGAACAGTTCGGCCCCGACGCCATCGCCCTGGCCCTGGACGTCCGCTACGAGGACGGCCTGCCCGTGCCCGCCCTGAAGGGCTGGACCCAGTCGTCAGGCGTGGATCTGTGGAGCGTGCTGGAGCGCTATCCGGTCGGGATGCTGCGCCACATCCTGATCACGGACGTCGGTCGCGACGGCGCCCTGACCGGCCTGAACCAAGAGCTGCTCTCCGAGGCCATCCGTCGTCGCCCCGAGCTGGAGATTCAAGCCTCGGGCGGGGCCGCCGGTCTGGACGACCTGATCGCCGCCAAGGCCATCGGCTGCGCCGGCGCCATTACGGGCCGCGCCCTCTACGCCGGCCGCTTCACCGTGGCCGAGGCCATCAAGGCCGTGAACATGGCTCCGGTTTCGGCCAATGACCGCTAGGCGCATCATCCCCTGCCTCGACGTGAAGGACGGCCGCGTGGTCAAGGGCGTGCGGTTCGAGGGGCACGTCGACATGGGCGACGCCGCCGAACTGGCCGCGCGCTATCGCGATCAGGGCGCCGACGAACTGGTCTTCTACGACATCACCGCGAGCCCGCAGGGGCGGACGCTGGACTATGGCTGGGTGCAGGACATCGCCCGGCTGCTGGACATCCCCTTCTGCGTGGCGGGCGGCATCCGCACGGTGGAGCAGGCGGCGCGGTGCCTCGATCACGGCGCGGACAAGGTGTCGATCAACTCGCCCGCGCTGGAGCGGCCCGAACTGATCGGCGAGATGGCGCAGCGGCTGGGGCGGCAATGCGTCGTCGTCGGCGTCGACAGCGCCTTTCAGGACGGCGAATGGCGGGTGCATCAATACACCGGCGACCCGAATGCAAGGCGCGGCGCTGGACGGCTGACGATGGAGTGGATCGTCGAGGCGCAAGGCCTGGGGGCAGGCGAGATCGTGCTGAACTGCATTGATCAGGACGGGGTGCGGCGCGGTTATGACAGGGCGCAACTGGCGGAGGCGCGGCGGCGGTTGACCATTCCGCTGGTGGCGTCCGGCGGGGCGGGCGCGGTGGAGCACTTCCGCGATGTGTTCGTGGAGGCGGACGTGTCGGGCGCGCTGGCGGCCAGCGTGTTTCACTCAGGCGCGATCGCGATCCCGGAACTCAAGCGTTACCTGGATGCGCAAGGCGTGGAGGTGAGGATATGACGACCATCGGTTTCCTTCTCCCCTCGTGGGAGAAGGTGGCTCGCGGAGCGAGACGGATGAGGGGGCTGCCTGCCTCATCTCCTGCCGTCTCGCGTGCTGACACAGCCCCCTCATCCGAGCGCCTCCGGCGCCCACATTCTCCCACGAGGGGAGAAGGAAGATGAACCTCGACATCACCTCCATCGACTTCGCCAAGGGCGGCGGGCTGATCCCGGCCGTGGTGCAGGACGCCGACACCCTTCAGGTGCTGACCGTGGCCTATATGGACGAGGCGGCGCTGCGCGAGACGCTGGACAGCGGACAGGCCACCTTCTTCTCGCGCTCGCGCGGCGGACGGTGGCGCAAGGGCGAGACCTCGGGCGACTTCCTCAACGTCGTCTCGGTGACGCCCGACTGCGACGGCGACGCCGTGGTGGTGAAGGTGCGCCCGGTCGGAAACGCCTGCCACCTGAACCGCATCAGCTGTTTCGGCGAGGAGGACGCGCCCGGCCTGGGCCGCATCGGGCGGCTGGAGCGCACCATCCATGTCCGAGCCCAGGCCGACCCCAACGACAGCTGGACCGCCCGCCTCATCGCGCAGGGGCCCAAACGCGCCGCCCAGAAGGTCGGCGAAGAGGGCGTCGAGACGGCTCTGGCCGGGGCGGCGGGAGATAATGCGGAACTCGCCGGCGAGGCGGCGGATTTGATCTATCACCTGCTGGTGCTTCTGCACGCGCGTCACATGGTGTTTCAGGACGTGCTGGACGTCTTGGCCCAGCGGGCGGAACCGGCCAATCACTCTGGCTGAACACGGTCACGCTTGGCGGGCCGATCTTCTGCAAGGGAGGCCTCAAGATGGCGGCTTTGATCCTGTTCGGCGGCGGCGGCGACCTGGCCATGCGGATGCTGTTGCCGTCGCTCTACTTCCTGGATCATGACGGGCTTCTGCCGCCGGAACTGAAGATCATCGGCGCCGCCCGGTCGCAGGAAACCGCCGAGGACTACATCGCCAAGGTGCGTCAGGCGGTGCAGCCCCGCGCCGAGGCCGCCGACGCCTGGGACGAGACGAGTTGGGCGCGCCTGACCCGGCGGCTCGATTACCTGGCGGTGGACGCCACCGACGCCGAAAGCCTGCGCGCGCTGAAGGCGCGGTCGGGCGATGGCCCGGTCACCTCTTTCCTGGCTGTGTCGCCTTCGCTCTACGGCCGCATCGTCACGGCGATGAAGACGGCCGGTCTGGCCGGTCCCGACGACCGCATCGTGCTGGAGAAGCCGGTCGGGCGCGATCTGGAAAGCTTCCGCGCCATCGACGACGCCGTGGCTCACGCCTTTGACGAGAGCCAGGTGTTCCGCATCGACCATTATCTCGGCAAGGAGACGGTGCAGAACCTAATCGCCCTGCGCTTCGGCAACGCCATCTTCGAGCCGTTGTGGAACAATCTGACCATCGACCATGTGCAGATCACGATCGGAGAAACGGTCGGCGTCGGCGACCGCTGGCCCTATTATGACGAATACGGCGCCCTGCGGGACATGGTGCAGAACCATATGCTGCAACTGCTGTGTCTGGTGGCGATGGAGCCGCCCAGCGATCTGGACCCCGACTCGGTGCGCAATGAGAAGGTGAAGGTGCTGCGCTCGCTTCGCCACGTCACCGCCGAGGACGCCGAACGCGTCACCGTGCGCGGCCAGTATGCCGCCGGGAAGGTCGAAGGACGCCCGGTCGAAAGCTATCAGACCGAGCGCGGCCAGCCGTCGGACACCGAGACCTTCGTCGCCATCCGCGCCGACATCGACAACTGGCGCTGGGCGGGCGTGCCCTTCTTCATGCGCACCGGCAAGCGGCTGGCCGAGAAGCGCACCGAGATCGTCATCCAGTTCAAGCCGGTGCCCCACTCCATCTTCGGTCACGGCGCCAGACACGGGATTGGGGGCGACATCTATGACAACCGGCTGGTGATCGAGCTTCAGCCGGACGAGGACATCTCCCTGTCGGTGATGAACAAAAAGCCGGGGCTGGAGCAGCGCATGCAGCTTCAGCCGATCCGGATGAGCCTGTCGTGGGGGCAGGACGGCAAGGAGGCCGCCCCGCCGCGTCGCCGCGTCGCCTATGAGCGGCTGCTGCTGGACGCCCTCAACGGCGACTCCACTCTGTTCGTGCGCCGGGACGAGGCCGAGCAGGCCTGGAAATGGGTCGATGAGCTGGCGGACGCCTGGGCGTGTCGCGAGTGCAAACCGCTGGACTATGCGGCGGGCAGCTGGGGACCGGAGGCGGCCGACCTGCTGCTGTCGCGCACGGGACGGAAGTGGAACGTGAGATGAGAAACGCCAACATTCTTCCTTCTACCCTCGGGGGAGAAGGCGGGCCGCAGCGCGGCTCGGATGAGGGGGACGCCCGATGCGGACACTACATCAAAGGTCGAGCGGGTAGACACAGCCCCCTCATCCGTCTCGCTCCGCGAGCGACCTTCTCTCCCCTAGGGAGAAGGGAAGTGTCGGCATGATCCAGAGTTTCCCCACCCGCGATACTTGGGCCGATGCCGCCGCCGACCGCTTGGCCGGGGCGCTGGCGGGGGCTCTGGCCGCCGACGGGCGCGCCCTGTTCGCCGGGTCGGGCGGATCGACGCCCTCGCCCATCTATGCACGGTTGGCGCAAGCCGATCTCGACTGGACCAAGGTCACGGCGACTTTGGTGGATGAACGCTATGTGCCTGAAGCTTCACCCGCCTCGAACGCGGCCCTGTTGAAACAAACCCTGCTGACCGGCCCGGCCGCCGCCGTGCGGTTTATCCCGCTCTACAGCCCCGCCGTGACGGTAGATCGCGCGGCCGCCCTCGCCTCTCAGGCGCTGGCCGCTGAGGGCCGCCCGCTGGACGCCGTCCTGCTGGGCATGGGCGAGGACGGGCATATCTGCTCGATGTTCCCCGGCAGTCCGACGCTGACCACCCTGCTGACGCCCGGCCTGAAACCCGCCGTCTACGGCGTGCCCGCCGGCCGCGACGGCGCCGCGCCGCCGCAGGAGCGGTTGACGCTCAACCTGCCGTGGCTGGTCTCGGCGCGGCGGGTGGTGCTGGCCCTGACGGGGACGAAGAAGCGCGCCGTGTTCGAGCGTGAGGCGGCGAGCGATCCCGACGTCAGCCCCATCGCCGCCCTGATCGCGGCGAACGCCCCCCTTGAAGTGTTCTGGACGGAGGCCGACTGATGGCGCTCAATCCCGTGGTGGCGGGCGTCACCGCCCGTATCGTCGAACGCAGCCGCAAGACCCGCGCCGACTATCTGCGCCGCATGGACGCGGCGACCGGCTCCGGGTCGGGACGGGCCAAGCTGTCCTGCGCCAACTGGGCCCACGCCTTCGCCGGGCAGACGGTGGCGGACAAGCTGACCGCCATGACCGGCGCCCAGCCCAACCTCGGCGTCGTCACCGCCTATAACGACATGCTGTCGGCGCATCAGCCGTTCGAGCGCTTTCCGGAGATCATCCGCAAGGCCGCCCGCGAGGTCGGAGCCACGGCGCAGGTGGCGGGCGGAACCCCGGCCATGTGCGACGGCGTCACCCAAGGCCGCCCCGGCATGGAGCTGAGCCTGTTCAGCCGCGACGTCATCGCCATGTCGACAGGGGTGGCCCTGACCCACGACGCCTTCGACGCCGCCCTGATGCTGGGGGTGTGCGACAAGATCGTTCCCGGCCTGTTCATGGGAGCGCTCGCGTTCGGACACCTGCCCGTCGTCTTCGCCCCGGCCGGGCCGATGCCCAGCGGTCTTCCCAACGCCGAGAAGGCCCGCGTCCGCGCCGAATACGCCCAAGGCCTGATCGACCGCGCCGAACTGCTGAAAAGCGAGATCGCCAGCTATCACTCGCCCGGCACCTGCACCTTCTACGGCACGGCCAATTCCAATCAGATGATGATGGAGATCGCCGGGCTGCACCTGCCCTCGACCGCTTTCGTTCACCCCGACACCGGCCTGCGCGACGCCCTGACGGCGGCGGCGGCCAAGCGGGCGATCGAACTGGCGCGCGAGGGGCGCGGACGCATGGCCGACGTCGTGTCGGAGAAGACCATCGTCAACATGATCGTCGCCCTGCTGGCCACCGGCGGCTCGACCAATCACGCCATCCATCTGGTCGCCATGGCGCGCGCGGCGGGGGTGCTGATCGACTGGACCGACATGGACCAGTTGTCCTCGGTCACGCCGCTGCTGGCGCGGGTCTATCCGAACGGTTCGGCCGATGTGAACGCCTTCCAGGCGGCGGGCGGGGTCGCCTTCGTCACCCGCGAATTGGTTGAGGCGGGCAACCTGCACGCCGACGTGACCACCATCATGGGCCAAGGGCTGGAGCCTTATTTCAAGGAGCCCCGGCTGGAGGACGGCGCACTGGTCTGGCGCGACACGGTGAAGGAGAGTCTGGACCTCAGCATCCTGCGCCCCGCCTCGGACCCGTTCGACCGCGAGGGGGGCCTGCGGCTGGTGCAAGGCGATCTGGGCCGTGCGGTCATCAAGATCTCGGCGGTCAAGCCTGAGAACCGCATCGTCGAGGCCCCCGCCGCCGTGTTCGAAACCCAGGAAGACGCGCTTCAAGCCTTCAAGGACGGCAAGCTGAACCGCGATGTCGTGGTGGTGCTGCGCTTCCAAGGACCGCGCGCCAATGGGATGCCCGAACTGCACAGCCTGTCGCCGGCGCTCAGCGTGCTGCAGGACAAGGGCTTCAAGGTCGCCTTCGTCACCGACGGCCGCATGTCGGGCGCCAGCGGCAAGACGCCCGCCGCCATCCACGTCAGCCCCGAGGCCTTAGCAGGCGGCCCCCTGGCCCACGTGCGCGACGGCGACGTGATCCGGCTGGACCCCGAGGCCGGGGTGCTGACCACCGTGGGGGTCGGCGACCTGGGCGCGCGCCCGGCGGCGACGCGCTCGCGCGCCCATGCCGAGGGCTCCTCCTGGGGCTATGGCCGTGAGCTGTTCGGCGCCTTCCGTCAGGCGGTGTCGACGGCGGAGGAAGGGGCCAGCGTCTGTTTCGTCGCCCCCATCGGCGCGAACGGCCACGACGACGGCCCGCCCGATCCCAACCTGGTCGATCGCGCCGTGGACGCCTGAAGGAGAGCCGTATGACCGATCCCCTGCTTCTGGTCGGCGACGTCGGCGGCACAAACGCCCGCTTCGCCCTGGCCCGCATGGTCAACGGTCGCCCCCGGCTGGAGCATTTCGAGAGCTTCCCCGCCGAGACCCACCCGACTTTTCTGGACGGCGTGAAGGCCTATCTCGACGGCTGCCCTGTCAAGCCGACAGGCGGCGTCATCGCCGTGGCGGGGCCGGTGACGGACGGCGCCATCGACCTGACCAACTCGCCCTGGCGCGTGTCGGAGGGTGAACTGCAGACCCTGGGGCTGAACCCGATCCGGCTAATCAACGACTTCGAGGCCCTGGCCTGGGGCGCGCCGGTCGTGCCCGAAGACGAACTGGCGTCCCTGGGCGGCCCGGCCCAGGGCGATCCGCACGCCGCCATCGCCCTGGTCGGACCGGGAACGGGCTTCGGCGTCTCCGCCCTGGCGCGCGACGCCCACGGCCGCGAGATGGCCCTGCCCAGCGAGGGCGGCCACGCCTGTTTCGCGCCAGGCGACGAAGTCGAGGACGAAGTCCTGCGCATCCTGCGTCGCCGCTACGACCGCGTCTCGATCGAACGGCTGATCTGCGGGCCGGGCCTGCTGAACCTGCACCGCGCCCTGGCCGAGATCGACGGACGCGAGACCCATATCGACGATCCCGCCCAGATCACCGCCCAGGCGCTGGAGGATCCGACCAGCCCCTGCGGCGCCACCCTGGCCCGTTTCTGCGCCATGCTGGGCGCTGTCGCCGGGGACATCGCACTGACCACCGGCGCGCGCGGCGGGGTCTATATCGCCGGCGGGATCGCGCCGCGCATCCTGCCCTTCATCCAGGCCAGCCCCTTCCGCCGTCGGTTCGAGCGCAAGGGTCGGTTCCAGGACTATATGGCCGCCATTCCGACCAAGGTGATCCTGCATAAACACGCCGCCTTGCTGGGCGCAGCGCGCGTGGCCTTCGCCGAGGCCGGCTGAAGATGTGATCACAGGCGCGTGAACCGAATGTGATCCAGCGAGTTTCTAAGGCTCAACCATCTGGAGCACCATCATGCGCAAACTCGTTCTCGCCGCCGTCTCCATCGCCGCCCTGACCGGTCTGGCCGCCTGCCAGAACCCGGCCGAAAAGGAAGCCGACGCCCGCGCCGACGCCGTCGAGGCTCAGGCCGATGTGACGGCGACCCAGCTTGAGAACCAGGCCGACGCCGCCCCGACCGCAGCCCAGGCCGACGCCCTGAACGCTCAGGCGGACGCCGTGGAGAAGAAAGCCGATGAAAAGGCCGACGCCATCAAGGCTGAGGCCGGCAATCGCGACGGCGGCATGACCACCTCGAACACCCCGCCGAAGTCCTAAGCGGGCACCGCACAGAACAAGGGCCCCGTCGCGATCGCGGCGGGGCCCTTTTCATATCGCTTTGAAGGCGGTCAGACCTTGCCCTTCTCGAAGCCGGTCCAGCAGTCGTCGTAGTCCAGCTGCATCAACGGCGTCTGTTCCGCCCAGGCCGTGGTGCGGATCGGCATCCGCGTCTCGAACATGAAGGCCAGGGTGTTCTCGATCTTGTGCGGCTTGAGATCCGCCTTGGTCGCGCCGTCCCAACTGGCCTGATCAGGGCCGTGGCCGCTCATACGGTTGTGCAGGCTGGCCCCGCCGGGGGCGAAGCCGCCCGCCTTGGCGTCGTACTCGCCGAAGATCAGCCCCATGAACTCGCTCATGACGTTGCGGTGGAACCACGGCGGACGGAAGGTGTCCTCGGCCACCATCCAGCGCGGCGGGAAGATGACGAAGTCGCAGTTGGCCGTGCCCGGCGTGTCGCTGGGCGAGGTCAGGACGGTGAAGATCGACGGGTCCGGGTGGTCGTAGCTGACCGTACCGATGGTGTTGAACCGCGCCGTGTCATAGCGATAGGGGGCGTAGTTGCCGTGCCAGGCGACCACGTCCAGCGGGCTGTGGTCGAAGGTGGTGGCCCACAGCCGGCCGCCGTATTTCTGAACGCACTCGGTCGCGCGATCCACGTCCTCGAAGGCGGCGACCGGGGTTTCGAAGTCGCGCGGATTGGCCAGGCCGTTGGAGCCGATGGGGCCGAGATCCGGCAGGCGGAAGGGCGCGCCGTAGTTCTCGCAGACATAGCCGCGCGCCTCACCGTCGACCTCGACGCGGAAGCGCACGCCGCGCGGGATGACGACGATATGGCCCGGCGCGGCCTCGATCACGCCCATCTCGGTGACGAAGCGCTGCGCCCCCTGCTGCGGCACGATCAGCAGCTCGCCGTCGGCCGAATAGAAGACGCGATCGACCATCGAACGGTTGGCGACATAGAGGTGGACGCCCACGCCCGTTCCGGAATCGGCGTCGCCGTTTCCGCCATAAGTGGTCAGCCCCTCGACCCAGTCGGTCGGCTGGTCCGGCATGGGCAGGGGATCCCAACGCATCCGGTTGGGATTGGGCGGCGTCTCGGTGAAAGGGCCGGAGCGCACGCGGCCTTGCGCGAACGGCTGATACGGCCCGTGCTGGGCCGAGGGCCGCAGGCGATACAGCCAGCTGCGCAGATTGTGGTCGCGCGGAGCGGTGAAGGCCGCGCCCGACAGCTGTTCGGCATAAAGGCCCAGCGCCGGGCGCTGCGGCGAGTTGCGGCCGACCGGCAGGGCGCCGTCCACCGCCTCGGTGGCGAAGTGGTTGGCGAAGCCTGTCTGATAGGCAGGCGCGTTGGATCGCGTCATGTCGTTTCTCCCTTGCCGGGAGGTGTAAGCGATCCTCGCCCAACCGTCACCCCGAGCCGCACGGCTTTGCCCTGGATCAAACGGGAAGCGTCAGAATCCTTGCGCTCTGGCCAGGCGTTCGGCGTGGAAGTGGGCGTCGCCGAGCAGCTCGTTCAGGACGCGGACGCGCTTCATGAACAGGCCGACGTCGAACTCGTCGGTCATGCCGACGCCGCCGTGCATCTGGACCGCCTCCTGCACCGCCAGTTCGGCGACGCGGCCGGCCTTGGCCTTGGCGATCCCGGCGGCCTGTTCGGCGTCAGGGCGGCTCGCGTCGATGGCCTGAAGCGCGGCCAGCGTGGCCGCCTTGGCCAGCTCCAGCTCGGTGAACAGGTGGGCGGCGCGGTGCTGCAGAGCCTGAAACTCGCCGATAAGCTTGCCGAACTGCTTGCGGGTTTTCAGGTAGTCCAGCGTCGTCTTGAACGCCTGATCGCCTGCCCCAACCAGCGACGAAGCAGCGCAGGCGCGGCCCAGCGTCAGGGCGGCGTCCAGCGGCCCCTGCCCCTCGCCCACAGCGCCGACCACTGCGTCGGCGTCGACCTGAACCTCGCTGAGGGTCACGCGGGCGGCGTTGTGGGCGTCGACCATGACGGTGCGCTCGACCGAGACGCCCGGCGTCGCCGGATCGATCAGGAACAGGGTCAGGCCCTCATCCGTTTGCGCGGCGACGATCAGGGCGTCGGCGACGTGGCCGTCCAGCACGAAGCCCTTGGCGCCGTTCAGCTTGAAGCCGTTGCCGGAGCGTTCGGCGCGCGCAGCGATCTTCGCCGGGGCGTGTTTGGGGCCTTCGTCGATGGCGAGGCTGAGGATGGCCTCGCCCGCCGCGATGCGGCCCAGCCAAGCCTTCTGCGCCTCCGAACCCGCCGCCTTCAGCACCGTCGCCGCCAGCACGGACGAGCTCATGAAGGGCGACGGCGTCAGGGTGCGGCCCAGACTTTCGGCGATGACGCCCGCCTCGACGGCGCCGAGGCCCGAGCCGCCGTCTTCCTCAGGGATGACGACGCCAGAAAAGCCCATCTCGCCGAACGCCCGCCATAGGTCGCGCGACACGCCGTCCGGGTCGCGGCTGTCGCGCAGCCGGCGCAGGTGGGCGATGGGCGCGTTTTCGTTCAGGAAGCCGTCGGCGGCGTCCTGAAGCAGGGTCTGCTCTTCGGTCAGGATCAGGGGCATGGGGCTCAGGCTCCCGGCAGTTGCAGCAGGTGTTTGGCGATGATGTTCAGCTGGACTTCGCTGGTGCCGCCCTCGATGGAGTTGGCCTTGGTGCGCAGCCAGTCGCGGGCGGCCTGACCGTCATTCGAGCGGTCGCCTTCCCATTCCAGCGCGTCCGACCCGCCCGCCGCCATGGCCAGTTCATGACGGCGCTTGTTCAGCTCCGAGCCGTAGTATTTCAGCATGGAGGCGATGGCGGGGTGCGCCTGTTTGGCCTTCATCTGATCGCCCGCCCGCTCCATCGCCAGACGGAAGGCGGCGGCGTCGATGTCGTAGTCAGCGATGCGGGCGCGCAGCAGCGGCTCGTCCAATCGCCCGGCATCGTCCAGCCCCAGATTATCGGCCGCGACCTGTCCCAGCGGGCGGCCGACCCCGGTATCGCCCATGGCGCCGATCATGGTCCGCTCATGCGCCAGCAGGGCCTTGGCCACGTCCCAGCCGCGGTTCAGCGCGCCGATCAGGTTCTCCTTCTCGACCCGCACGTCGTCGAAGAAGGTCTCGCAGAAGGGCGACTTGCCGCTGATCAGGGTGATGGGCCGTGTCGTCACGCCCGGCGTCGCCATGTCGAACAGCACGAAGCTGATGCCCAGATGCTTGGGCGCCTCGGGGTCGGTGCGGACCAGGCAGAAGATCCAGTCGGCCTTGTCGGCGTAGGAGGTCCAGATCTTCTGGCCGTTGACGATCCAGTGGTCGCCTTGATCCACGGCGCGGGTCTGGACGGAGGCGAGGTCGGACCCGGCGCCCGGTTCGGAATAGCCCTGACACCAGCGGATCTCGCCGCGCACGATGGGCGGCAGGAAGCGCTGTTTCTGTTCCTCGGTGCCGAAGGCCAGCAGGGCCGGCCCCAGCATCCAGACGCCGAAACTGTAGAGCGCCGGATGGGCCTTGATGCGGCGCAGCTCGGCGGCCAGCACCTTGGCCTCTTCGCGGCTCAGCCCGCCGCCGCCGTATTCGCGCGGCCATTCTGGCGCGGTCCAGCCGCGTTCGGCCATGCGCTCCAGCCAGACCTTGTGCGCAGGGGTCGGATAGACGGCGTTGCGCCCGCCCCAGACCATATCCGCCTCAAGCGGCGGCGCGCCGCGACATTCCGGCGGGCAGTTCGCCTCCAGCCAGGCGCGCGTCTGCGCGCGGAACGTCTCCAGATCGGCCATGGCCGCCCTCCCTCGCGTTCTTGCTTGGAGAGGACGCTAGCCGGTCCTTTTTGAAAACGGAACCCTACTTCTTCGAGGGCAGGAAGGGCGAAAAGGTAATGACGGTGAAGGTGTCGCGGATGTGCGGGCGCGTCTGGACCTGCTTGGTCACGAACGTCCCGATGTCGGCGTCCTTGGGCAGTTGGAACTTGGCCAGCAGGTCATGCTGGCCCGACGTCGAATAGACCTCGCTCACATTCTCGACATTATCGACCAGATCGGCCGCAACATCGTTGGCGTAGCCCAACTCGCATTTGATGAAGACGAAAATGGCGGTCATCATGGCCTTCAAGCCTCCCGTTCAAGCGGAGGTCTCTAGCGGATGGAGACGACATGGGTAAGGCTTTGTCGCCCGAGGCGACGCAGATGGAACGGGCCGCGGCCTATGAGGCGGCCTATAACAACCGCGCCCGCGTGCCGGGCCACCCCGCCATTCTGGATCGCTGGCGCAAGGACTCGCTGCGGGTGATCGACGCCCGGCGGCCCGAGACGATCGAGTACGGCCCGTCCGAACGGCAGAAGATGGAATGGTTCGACGCGGGCGCGGGCGCGCCCGTCGCCGTCTTCATGCACGGCGGCTACTGGCAGGCGCTGGACCGCGGCTGGTTCGCCTGGGTGGCGTCCGCCCTGCTGGAGCATGGGATCAGCGTCGTCGTCCCCGGCTACGACCTGGCGCCCGCCGTCACGGTCGGCAAGATCATCGGCCAGATGCGCGAGGCGACGGAGTTCGTCCGCGCGCGCACCGGCAAACGGCCGCTGGTGTTCGGCCATTCGGTCGGCGGCCATATGGCGGCGGGCATGCTGTCCGAGGGTCGGGCGCGCGCGGCGCTGGCGATCTCGGGCGTGTTCGATCTGGAGCCGCTGGTCCACACCTCGCTGAACGAGGCGCTGAAGCTGGATACGCCGGTCGCGCGCGCCCTGTCGCCGATCCACTGGCCCGCGCCGAACGGCGCGACGCCCGGCGGCACCGCCCTGGACTGCTGGGTGGGCGGCGACGAAAGCAATGAGTTCGTCCGCCAAAGCCGCGAAATGGCCGCCGCCTGGGGCGGCAAGGGCGCCGACACCCATGTCGAGATCGTCGAGGGGGCCGACCACTTCACCGTGCTGGACCCTCTGGCCGATGCGGACAGCGCCATGGTGAAGCGGCTGGTGGAGCTGGCGACCGCCGAATAGCGGCGCTTACCAGGATTGATCCCCGCCGCCCTTGACGCCAAGGGCGACGACCGTCGATCTGCGGCCGTCAGACTTGCGAAGGAGACCCCATGCGCCACGACCGCCTCAGCGTGCTCACCGCCCTTGAAACCCAGGGCGTGGTGCCGGTCTTCTATCACCCCGATTTCGAGGTCTGCGTCGAGGTGATCCGGGCCTGCGCGCGCGGCGGCGCCAAGGCGATCGAGTTCACCAATCGCGGCGACTTCGCCTGGGAGACCTTCACCGCCCTGTCGAAGGAGTTCGCGCGCACCGACCCCGACATCATCATGGGCGTGGGCTCGATCCTGGATGCGCCGACGGCGGCCCTCTACCTGGCGTCGGGCGCGCGCTTCGTCATCAGCCCCTGCCTGGTCCCAGAGGTCGCCCGCGTCTGCAACCGTCGCCAGGTGGCCTATTCGCCCGGCTGCGGCTCGGTGCGCGACATCTCCGAGGCGCAGGAGTTGGGCTGCGAGATCGTCAAGCTGTTCCCCGGCGCATCCGTCGGCGGACCGGACTTCGTCAAGGCGGTGCTGGGCCCCATGCCCTGGAGCAAGATCATGCCGACCGGGGGCGTCGACCCGGATGAAGCCTCCATCGCAAAATGGTTCGGCGCCGGCATCGTGGCGACCGGAATGGGGTCCAAGCTGATTACCGAGGCCGCCATTCAGGCGAAGGACTGGGCCGGCATCGAGGCTAAGGTGCGCCAGACCGTCGAGGCGATCGCGGCGTTCCGGGCGAAGTAGCCACGCCTCCTTCCCCCCTCCCTATCCTGCCGTCATTCTCGGGCTTGACCCGAGAACGACGGCGGAGAGGAAGCAAGTAACAGTCCCAAAAAAAGGCCCCGCCGGTCGAACCAGCGGGGCCTCTTCATATTCAGATGCAGACGCCAATCAGGCGGCGACGTCGCCCTTGGCGGCCAGCTTGGCCTGGTGGGCGGCCATGCCGGCGGCGATCAGCTCGGCGGCCTCGCCAGCGTCGCCCCAGCCCTTGACCGTAACCGACTTGCCCTTCTCCAGATCCTTGTAGCGGGTGAAGAAGTGCTCGATCTGCTCGATCAGGATGGCGGGCAGCTGACGGTAGCTGGAGACCTCGGTGTAATAGGGGTTCAGCTTATCGACCGGCACGGCCAGGATCTTTTCGTCGCCGCCGGCTTCATCGACCATCTTCAGCACGCCGATCGGACGCGAACGGATGACGCAGCCCGGCACCACCGGCGTCGGGTTCAGCACGATCACGTCGCAGGGATCGCCGTCGTCCGACAGGGTGTGCGGCACGAAGCCGTAGTTGCCCGGATAGTACATGGCGGTGTGCAGGAAGCGGTCGACGAACAGGGCGCCCGATTCCTTGTCCATTTCATACTTCACCGGCAGGCCGCCCTGCGGGATCTCGATGATGACGTTGATGTCCCACGGCGCGTTGGGGCCGACCGGGATGGCGTCGATATTCATGATACGCTCTTGTTGCAGGTGCGAACGGGGAGAATTGACGCGCGTGATAAGCTTTGCGCGGCTTTACGGCAAGCGTCGCGGCGATCACGCTTGCCTTGCGGCGGCCGACGTGGCGTCAATCAGGCATGAGTCTGTTTGATTGGATCGCCCTGTTCGTCTTTGTCGTCGCCTGGCTGGGCTACGGCCCGCTGATCCGCCTGGTGGCGCGGCGCAGCGGTTCGCTCAACATGGACATGCTGGCGGTGCGCGACGCCTGGATGCGCGCCATGACCCACCGCGAGATGCGGCTGATCGACAGCCAGCTGATGGGCCATTCGATCAACTCCGGCTCCTTCTTCGCCTCGACCAATCTGCTGTTGATCGCCGCCGTGGCCGGGGTGCTGTTCGGGGGCGAAGCGGCCATACGCGGTTTCGCCGCCGTCGGCGCCGAGCCCGTCACGCCGCGCCTGATGGAGGCCAAGCTGGCCCTGGTGCTACTGTGCCTGGCGCGCGGCTTCCTCGACTTCATCTGGTCGCTGCGTCAGTTGAACTACACCGTCGCCCTGATCGGCGCCGCGCCGGAAATCCACGAGGAAGCCGACCGCGTCGCCTATGGCCGCGCCGTGGCGCGGGTGCTCAACCCCGCCCTGACCAACTTCAACCAGGGCGTTCGCGGCTATTATTTCGCCCTGGCCGCCGCCGCCTGGCTGTTCGGGCCGCTATGGCTGATGTTGGGAGCGGTGTCGGTGTTCGCCCTCCTGGCCTGGCGGCAGCTGGCCTCGCCCGCCGCCGGCGCCATTCGACAGGCTCGCCGCCTGCTGGAGCGGGGCTGATCATCTCGCAACTGCGAAATCAACGAAGCGCGCCCGTATTTCAGGATCATGGGATTGAGCGTCGAACTTCGTAACACCCCGTGATTGTATATGATTGAATCGGGACTTGTGTTTTTGTGCGCTGCAAACTAACTTGGCTTTCGACGCTTTCGAGCGTCTTGCCCTTCCTGGGCGTTTCCTCCCTATAGACTTTCCAAAGCCGCGCCGTTTGGCGCGGCTCTTTTTTCGTCTCGAGCGCCGCTCAAGCGCGCTGGTCGGCGCAAAGCTCGGCGATCACCCGCCGCAGGGCTGAGCGGCAGCGCTTCCACCCCGGCGACGGCGCCCAGGCCGCCTCATCCCAGTACAGTCCCCGGCTCAGCTCCACCTGAACCGCCTGAAAGCCCTCGTCCGGCCGCCCCCAGATCTGGGTCGCATAGCCGCCCGCATAGGGCCGGTTCAGCCCCACCGTCAGCCCTTGCGCCTCGAACAAGCGCCGCAGACGTCGCGTCAGCAGCGCCTCGCAACTGGTCCCGTGCCGGTCGCCCAGCACCACGTCCACCGCCCCGTTCGTCGCCCGCGCAGGCATGGAATGCCAGTCGATCAACACCGCCCGCCCGGACCGCGCCCGCGCCGCCTGCATCATCTCCGCCAGGGCCGCGTGATAGGGGGCGTGCACCCGCGCCACCCGCGCCTCCGCCTCGCTCCGCGTCAGCCGTCGCCCATAAAGAGGCGTCCCGTCGCCCGCCAACCGCGCCAGCACGCCATAGCCGGCCTGGGCCTTGGCGCTGACGCGCGACGCGACCGCATCGACGATCAGGGCTGGATCCCACTCGTCCGGCGCCCGGTTCAGATCGACATAGGCCCGACCGATACGCGCAGCGATCAGGCCCGCCCCCTCCCCCGGCGCGCAGTCGATCAACTGATCGACCGCCGCGTCTTCGGCGCTGCGAACCGCGCGCACGGAGGCCGTCGCCCCCATGTCGTCGGGATAGAGGTCGCCCGAATGCGGCGAAGCGAACACCAGGGGCGTCGCCCGCCCGGCGTCCGCCGGAACGATCCAGAAGGGCGGCTGAGGCGCATCCATGCCTTCGCCATAGCCTGCTTCGCAGCGAAAGGCGCGTCCCGACGCCGCCGCGCCCCCGTTCGTCTTCATCGCCGGTTTACCCGGCTAGGCCTAGGTTGGCCGCCAATTCCCCAACGGTTTCGATACGATCATGGCGCGCATTCTTCTGGCCGAAGACGACAATTCTCTTCGCGGCTTCCTGACCCGCGCCCTGGAGCGAGCCGATCATGAGGTCGTGGCCTGCGAGAACGGCGACGACGCCATCGACGCCCTGGACCAGGGGCCCTACGACCTGCTGCTGACCGACATCGTCATGCCGGGCGCCGACGGGATCGAGGTCGCCCGCGTCGCCGCCGCCCGCCAGCCGGGCCTGCGCATCATGTTCATCACCGGCTTCGCCGCCGTCGCCCTCAGCGCCGCCCAGGCCTCGCCCCAGGCCAAGGTTCTGTCCAAACCCGTCCACCTGCGCGACCTGGTGAACGAGGTCGAGCGCATGATCGCGGCCTAAGCGAAAGAAAAGTCGAAGAAAGGCGTCAAAGCCCCTTGCAGGCCCCGCAAACTGCGGGTTATAGACGCCGCCTTCCCGCCCACCGACACATCAGTCGGCCGGGCCGCAGAACAGGCGGACGCGTAGCTCAGCGGGAGAGCACTACGTTGACATCGTAGGGGTCACAGGTTCAATCCCTGTCGCGTCCACCATTCTTTTCCTTAGGCTTTTTGGAACAACTCCCCACTCGGGAGATCGTCCTGCCCAGGAAACGCCCATGAAACGCTCCCCGCCCAGTTCATCGCCGACCAATCGCTGAGCGCGCCGCCTCCATGTAGTTCGGGCTGTGGTGCCCATAGACCCTGGTGATCAGTCCCTCGCTGGTGCCGGTGAAGCCGGCGACTTCCCAGGTGGGAACCCCCTTCTGAAGCAACCAGGTGATGCAGGTGTGCTTCAGCGTGTGCGGCGTCACGTCCGCCCCCAGGCCCGCCCGCTCCTTGGCGCTTTCAAAGCCGCTGCGCTGACGCTGGATGATTTCCCCTTCGTACTCGCACGGGCCATGGATCGTCAGCCGACGCCATCGCCGCAGGTGCGGCATCAGCCGATGCGGGATCGGACAGGGCGGCCGACGCTTCCGCGTTTCCCGTTCCGCCGTACCCCGACGATGGATGGTTTCCGTGACCAGATCGACCGAACCCGCCGTCGGGCTCCGCGTCCAGCGCAAGGCCAGAACGGCCGAATGGCGCGTCGCCGTATAGAGGGCGATCAGAATGAAACGGGCCACATGATAGTTGGGCTCGGCGACACGACGCCACGCTTCGACGCCGCCCTGATCGTCAACGCCGACCGCCTCATAGCCCAATGCCCCGCGCAGAAGCCGCGCCGCTTCCATCCGCGTGAGCCAACGCTCATTGGGCTGCCCCGCATCCGGCTTCGCGATCGGGATCGGCCGATCCAGTTTTCCATGGCGATGGAGCAGATTCAGCGCCGCCGCCAAGGTCTCGAGTTCACGCCGGGCGGTGGCCTCCACCACCGGTCTGCGCCCATGGGCGCCGCCGGTTCTCGCCTTCACGTACTTCCGGCAGGCGTCGATGTTGATCGCGTCGCAGGTCAGGTCTCCCAAACCTTCCAAGAGGCGGTCGACATGATAGGGTTCCGGACCGGAATGATCGTCCCGCAGGGACTCCAGATAATAGGTCAGCGCGTCGGCGACGGCGACCTTGGACGGATGCCCATCGCCAAAGTCAGGACGGTGCTTGTCGGCTAGATAGCGGCCGAACGCCTCTTCAGCGCCTCGCTGGTCCGACTCGCCAAAGCCCGTGCCGATTTCACGTCCACGGTCGAGGATGACATAGCGGGCCTCTCGGCCCTTTCGTTCACGCAGATAGAGGCGCGGGGGTTGGGCGGGACGCGGCACAGTTCCCTCATCGCTTCGATGGCGGCCAGAGTGGTGAAATCCTTGTTGCCGATCCGTTCGATGATCAGGCGCCCCCGGCTGGCTTCCAGCCGCAGCGTGCGCACCGAGACGGAGCCGTCAGGAAAGGCGAGACGCGCCGCCACAGACAGGCGAAGCGGGGTCGAAGACGTGATGGCGTCAGACCTGCGGTCGTGAAGATAACGCTCTACATGGGACAAAACAGCGAACTCGATCGTCAAAGACGACAATCGCTAGAGGCGACCGGCGGGATACCGGGACAGACACCCCGGCGGGCATCATTTGTCGTCCACACATATATACAACGAACGGCGTTCCGAATGCAACAAGAAAAACTACTTATCTTGTTGTTTTTGTTAAGAAATGATCTGCGCCTGGCAACACATCACGTCTTCTGATCTTTCCGCAACCAGTCGGCAGCGACGAACGCCTTGTCCAGGAAGATCGCCACCTTCTCCCATTCGGCCCCCGCACGACCGCCCTGCGCAGCCTTCCGGCGCACTTCGGCCAGAAGCTCCTCCCGTTCGATATAGGCCGCGATCTTTTCCAGATCAGGTCGACGCGACGGCGGCACCGACCGAGCGCGTTCTTTGGCTTGCTCCTGCGTGCAGGCGCCTTTGAGACGATTGGCGCGGTCGCTGATCACGCGAACATTCCCAGGCACATAACCTTGGGCGGGCCTGATGCGGTCCAGCGAAGGCGATCCGCTCGACCGTTCGGAACCTGCCGCCAGCGGCACGCCGAGCACAGGACAAACGGGCGGCACCACCACGTCGTGACGGCGGAGGTTGAACGGGAGACTCAGACGCGCCGCCCTTTCTCGCGCCCTTTCCAGCAGGGCCGCAACCGGATCGCGACGCCGCCGCTGGCGCATATAGGCGCTCATATAGAGGGCGTTGCAGCCCCGACAGTTGGCGCGCTTCAGCTGCGCTCCGTGAATGGGACAATTCAATTCGAATTGGTTCTTCATAGACAGATAAGACTCCACGTTGATAATGAGTCCATGAATTCAAAATGAGTCTAAAGAGTCAAATTTTATTATGAAGACACCTCGTGCGCGCTCCCCCAACCATCCCACAGGCGCCCAACTGCGCGGCGCCCGAGGCCTTCTGAATCTGTCGGTCCTGGACCTGTCGGAGCGCACCGGCCTGGCCGTGAACACCATCAAGCGCGCCGAGGCGACGAACGACTTCGCGCCGATCAACCGCGCCAACGCCAACCTGTTGGTCACGGTGCTTCAGAATCTAGGCGTGGTGTTTCTGCCTGCAGACGAGGTGGTCGGGGCGGGCGTTCGGCTGGAAGCATCAGACACGCCGGCATTTGCGCGACGGCGAAGTGGGGATTGAGGCCAACCAAACGCCAGAATCGGTCGTTGTCAGTGACCGTATCGAGCCTTGTCTCCCGCTTCGCTTGACTCCCCCAGGGGGTTGGCGCGCATATAGAACATATGGAGAACATTTGTTCACGGCCTGACGCTCTGGCGGCGTTGAAGACTCGCCTGGAGGCCCTGGATCGGGCCGGCGGTCGTCGCGTCGGCACAGGCGTGCGCGCGGGGAGCGACGACGCCTTTGCGCCACTGGTTTCAGGTGGTTTGCATGATCTCTACGCCGCAGAACCCGCCGACGCGGTGGCGATCAACGCCTTTGGGCTGGGCATGGCGCTGCGGGCGGCGGCGGGGCGGCCCATCGTCTGGGGCCTGCATGAAATGATGGCCCAGGAGGCGGGACGGCCGCATGGGTCGGGCCTGCATGAGATGGGCTTGTCGCCGCGCGACCTGCTGCTGGTGCGGACGCGCGACGTGCAGGCCTTGCTGGCTGTCGGCGAAGAAGCCCTGCGCAGTCCCTCCGTGGGCGCCGTTCTGTTGAGCGCCTGGGGCGAGGCCAAGGCCTTCAGCCTGACGGCCAGCCGGCGACTGGCTCTGGCGGCCGAGACGGGCGGCGCGACCCTGTTCCTGGCGCGGGCGGGCGCTCTGCCCTGCCCCAGCGCGGCCGAGACCCGCTGGTCGGTGGCGTCCTGGGCTTCGGAACCTCTGGAAGGCGGAGCGCCGGGGCGGCCGTCTTTTTCGGCGACCCTGCTGCGGCGGCGCGGCGGCGGGGCGACCGGAACCTGGATCATGGAGTGGGATCGTGAACAGCGAACCTTCCGCCCGCCCGCGCCGCTATCTGGCGGTCTGGTTCCCCTGGCTGCCCAGCGACCGGCTGCGGTGCCAGGAGCAGCGGGACGACGCGCCGCCTGAGGATGCGCCGCCGGTCATCCTGGCCGAGAAGATCAAGGGCGCGCTGCGGCTGGCGGCCGTCGATCCGACAGCGGCGCGAGCGGGGCTGGCGCCTGGGCTTGCCCTGGCCGATGCGCGGACGCGCACCCCCGCCCTGCGCGTCGTCGCCCATCGGCCAGACCTCGACGACGCCCTGCTGGCACGGGTGCTGGAGGATTTCGGCCGCTTCACCCCCATGATCGCGCTGGACCCGCCGCATGGCCTGATGCTGGACGTGACCGGTTGCGCCCACCTGTTCGGCGGAGAAACCGGCCTGATACGGACGGTTCAGGCGCGGGCCAAACGCGCCGGACTTCAGACGCGATGCGCTTTGGCCGCCACGCCACAGGTCGCTCGCGCCCTGGCCCGCTTTGGACCCGGCGGCCGGTTCGAGCCGGGTCAGGACCGCGCCGCTGCGCGCCGCCTGCCGGTCGCCGCCCTGGAGCTTTCGGACAAGGAGGACGAGACCCTGCGTCGCCTGGGCCTGAAGCGGCTGGGCGATCTGGACGACCGGCCTCGCACGCCCCTGGCCGCCCGCTTCGGCGCTGACTTCCCGACCCGACTGGCGCGGGTTCTGGGCGACGAGGACATGCGCATCACCCCGCATCGTCCGCCCGCCCTCGTGGTCGTCGACCGCGTCTTCTTCGAGCCGATCTCGGCGCCCGAGGACGTGGAGCGGGTTCTGTCCGACCTGCTGGTCGAGACCATGGACCGACTGGATCAGACGGGACTGGGCGGTCGCGCCTTCGAGGCCGGCTTCTATCGCGTGGACGGCGAGACGCGCCGGATCGTCGTCCGCACCGGACGTCCGACCCGCGACGCCCCCGCGACCCTGCGGCTGTTCCGCGAGCGGATGGCGGCCCTGGCAGCCCCGCTGGACCCCGGATTCGGCTTCGACCAGATGCGGATGTCCGTGCCCTGGACCCAGGCTTTGGCGCCGACCCAGCAGGGGCTGGAGCGTGAGACGCCCGGCGAAGAAGCCTTCAGCCGTCTGGTCGATCGGCTGACCGCGCGTCTGGGACCAGAGGCCGTGCTGCGCTTCGAGCCCTTCGCCTCGCACATTCCCGAACGTGCGGCGCGACTGGTCCCGGCCGCCGCCCGTCATGGCGACGAGACCTGGCCCGACCTCGACCCCGACGATCCGCCCCTGCGGCCGCTGCAGATGTTCGACCCGCCCCAGCCGGTCGAAACCCTGGCCGAGGTCCCCGACGGCTATCCCCTGAAGTTCCGCTGGCGCCGCGTCCTGCACGAGGTGACGCGCGCCGAGGGGCCCGAGCGGATCAGCGGCGAATGGTGGCGCACCCCGAACCAGCGCACCCGCGACTATTATCGGGTCGAGGACCGTGACGGCCGTCGCTTCTGGCTGTTCCGTCAGGGCCTCTATGGCGAAACGCTCGAGCCGCGCTGGTTCATCCACGGCCTGTTCGCATGAGGAGGCTCGACCCTTGCGGCGCCTACGCCGAACTGGCGACGGCCAGCAACTTCTCCTTCCTGCGCGGCGCCTCACATCCCAAGGACCTGGTGCTGACCGCGATCCTGCGCGGCCATGCCGGTCTGGGGCTGGCCGATCGCAACACCGTGGCAGGCGTGGTGCGGGCCTGGAGCACGCTGAAGGAGATTCGCGTCGAGGGTCTGGCCCCGCCGGACAGGATGCGCGACGGCGGCAGTCCCGGCGAGATCGCCTTCATCGAGGACCCGCTGAACGATCCGGCGCTGTCCGAAGAGGTGATGCGCCGTGCGGCGGACTTCCGCCTGCTGACCGGGGCGCGGCTGGTCTTCAACGACGGGACGCCGGACGTCATCGCCTATCCGGAAACGCGGGCGGGCTGGGGCCGGCTGACGCGCCTGCTGACCCTGGGCAACCGCCGGGCCAGGAAGGGCGAGTGCGAGATCGGCCTGCGCGACCTGCTGGCCGATCCGGAGGACCTGCTGCTGATCCTCGTCCCGCCGGACCGGCTGATAGGGCTGGAAGAGGTGCTGTCTCGCATGAACGCGGCGGCGCCGGGCGCCGTCTGGCTGGGCGCCGGCCTGCACAGGCGCGGTGACGACCGGCGCCGGCTGGCCCGGCTCAAGGCCATGGCAGAGCGAGCGGGCGTTCCCCTGCTGGCGCTCAACGACGTCCTCTACGCCGCTCCCGACGACCGCGACCTGCAGGACGTCCTGACCTGCATCCGCGAAGGCGCGACTATCGAAACCGCCGGCCGTCGGCTGGAGGCCAACGCCGAGCGCTGGCTGAAGCCCGAAGATGAAATGGCGAGGCTGTTCAAAGACGCGCCCGAAGCGGTGACTGAGACGACCGCCTTCCTGTCGCGCGCGACCTTCGATCTGGCCGAGCTCAGCTATCAATATCCGAAAGAGCCTGTTCCGCCCGATTGGAGCCCACAGGCCTGGCTGGAAGAGCTTACGGGGCGGCACGCCGCCATGCGTTACCCTGACGGCGTTCCCGACAAGGTCCAGGCCCTGCTGGACAAGGAACTGGCCTTTATCGCCCGCAAGGACATCGCGCCCTATTTCCTGACCATCTTCGACATCGTCCGCGTGGCGCGTGACAAGCGCATCCTGTGTCAGGGGCGCGGCTCGGCGGCGAACTCGGCGGTCTGCTATGTCCTCGGCATCACCTCGGTGGATCCGATGGAGTCCGATCTTCTGTTCGAACGCTTCCTGTCCGAAGATCGAAACGAACCGCCCGACATCGACGTGGATTTCGAGCACGAGCGACGCGAGGAGATCATCCAGCATATCTACGAACGCTATGGCCGCCATCGCGCCGGCATCGCCGCCACCGTCATCCATTTCCGTCCCCGCAGCGCCATCCGCGAGGTGGGCAAGGTCCTAGGTCTGACCGAAGACGTCACCGCTCGGCTGGCCTCCAGCCACTGGGGCAGTTGGGGGACCGAGATCGGCGATCGCCACGTCGTTCAGGCGGGACTGGATACAGCCAACCCGATGATCGCCCGCGCGGTCGAGATGGCGTCCCGTCTGCTGAACTTCCCCCGCCACCTCAGCCAGCACGTCGGGGGCTTTGTCCTGACCCAGGACCGGCTGGACGAGATGGTTCCCATCGGCAACGCCGCCATGCCCGACCGCACCTTCATCGAATGGGACAAGGACGACATCGACGCCCTGCGCCTGATGAAGGTCGATGTGCTGGCGCTGGGGATGCTGACCTGCATCCGCAAGGCCTTCGACCTAATCCGCGCGCATGAGAAGGAGGATTGGGAACTGCACACCCTCCCGCGCGAGGACCCGGCCGTTTACGACATGCTGTGTCGAGGCCAGTCCATCGGCGTCTTCCAGGTCGAGAGCCGGGCCCAGATCAACATGCTGCCGCGGCTCCGGCCACGTTGCCTCTATGACCTTGTCATCCAGGTCGCCATCGTCCGCCCCGGCCCGATCCAGGGCGACATGGTTCACCCCTATCTGCGTCGCCGCAACGGTGTGGAGGAGGTCGTCTATTCCTCACCCTCCCCAGATCACGGCCCGCCCGACGAACTGGAACAGGTGCTGCACAAGACCCTCGGCGTGTCCCTGTTTCAGGAGCAGGCGATGAAACTGGCCATCGTCGCCGCCGAGTTCAGCGACGGCGAGGCCAACGGCCTGCGCAAGGCCATGGGCACCTTCCGTGGCGACGGCAGCCTTCACACCTATGAGACGCGCATGGTCGGGCGGATGGTCGAGCGCGGCTATGATCCGGTCTTCGCCCAGCGGTGTTTCGAACAGATCAAGGGCTTCGGCTCTTACGGCTTTCCCGAAAGCCACGCCGCCAGTTTCGCCCGGCTGGTCTACGTCTCTTCCTGGATCAAGCACCGCCACCCGGCGGCCTTCGCCTGCGCCCTGCTCAACAGCCAGCCCATGGGCTTCTACGCCCCCGCCCAGATCGTGCGCGAGGCGCAGGAGGTCGGCGGGGTCGAGGTGCGCCCGATCGACGTCTCGCACAGCGACTGGGACAACAGTCTAGAGGGGTCTGAGAAGACGCCCGTCCTGCGTCTGGGCCTGCGCCAGATCGACGGCTTCAGGGAGGATTGGGCGAACGCTCTGTCAGCGGCGCGGGCCGAGGCGCCCTTCGCCGATATCGAAACCCTGGCCCGCCGCGCCGAACTGCCCGCCGCCGCCATGCGCAAGCTGGCCGACGCCGACGCCTTCCGTTCCCTGGGACAGGATCGACGCGAGGCCCTGTGGGCGGTGCGGCGATTGCCCGACGACAATCCCCTGCCCTTGTTCGCCGCCGCCGAGGCGCGCGAGCGCGGCGCCCGCGAACTGGGGAGCGAGCCCAACGCCCATCTGCCCCTGATGCCGCTAGGCGAACACGTCGCGGCCGACTATCAGACCGCACGCCTGTCGCTGAAGGCCCACCCCATGGCCGTCCTGCGCCCCGTCTTCGCCGCCGAGCGAGTCCTGACCTGCGCCGAAACCGAGGCGAAACGCGGCGGCTCGCGGGTGCAGGTCGCCGGCGTGGTCCTGGTGCGTCAGCGGCCCGGCAAGGGCAACGCCGTCTTCGTGACCCTGGAGGACGAGACCGGCATCACCAACGTGGTCCTGTGGGCGCGGATGCTGGACCAGTTCCGGCGCGAGGTCATGGACGCCCGCCTGATGCAGGTCGAAGGCGTCGTCGAGAAAAGTCCCGAAGATGTCGTCCACGTCGTCGCCCGCCGCATCATTGACCGCAGCACCGAACTGTCCCGCCTGTCAGAAGACCACGAAACCCACGTGCAGTTGGTCCGCGCGGACATCGTCGCCCATCCGCAACCGCCGCGCCAACCGTCGCACCGGCATCCGCGCGACGTGCGCATCCTGCCGGGGTCGCGGGATTTCCACTAAGCGCCAGGAGCGGTCGTTCATGCCGCGCCCGAAAGTTGGCTTCCACAAGCCGTTACCGGTCCTCGTCGTTAGGCCTTCTTGCGTCGCCGCTTCGGCAATCCGCTCGGATTGCCCCAGAAGGTGACGACGGCCAGAGATCCCAACAGCGTCAACGCTAAGCCAGCCACAGTCACGATCAGCCGATAAGCCACTCCCCCGACCTTGGCCGCATGGATCGGATACTGGGCGTTCGCGACCCGCAAGCCGAGCGGCAGGGTCAAGGCGTCACGCGCGCCGACGATGCGACCGTCCGCCGGGTCAAACCAGACTTGGGTACGGCCATTGGGCAGCCATTCCGCCGCGCGCCGCATGCGCAGGCTGATCAGCCCCCCAGGCTTCGTGGGCAGGGACAGAATGCGCGGGTCCGCATCAGGAAAACGGCCTTGCGCCGCCGCCATCATCGCCGGCCAGTCGAGATCGACGGACAGGGGGCCGCCTTCATGTTCCGGCGGCGCCATGATCGCCTTCAAATTTTCCCTCGGCGACAGGACTTTGGCTAGGCCTTCGTATAGCGGGGACAGGGCCAGAATCGCGCCGGTCGTCAGGATCACGGCCAGCAGCGGCGCGCTCCACGCGCCCATGTCGCGGTGATGTTTGACGACTCCCGCCCGTTTCCAGGTCTTGGGCAGGGCGGCGAAGACAAAGGTTCTTCGCGTCGGCCACCACAGGATCACCCCTGTGACGACGAAGCCAAGACCGGCCAGGCCCGCGATCCCGGCGATGGTCTTTCCGACATCGCCGATCAGCAGATAGTGATGCAGGTCGAACAGCCACAGTTCCGGCCGCGCCCACAGGCTGTCCCAGCGCGCCACCACCTGCCCCGACTGGGTCGCATAGGCCCCGCGCGTCTTCTCTTCATAGTTCAGGCGATGGATGCCCAGACGATCGTCGGCCAGGATGACCGAACGCGGCCGGTCGGACGCCGAAAACGCCTGCTCCAGCGCCGCCCCGATCAGCCGGGGGTCCGAAATCCGCGCCTCTGTCGCATGAGGCACGACGGCGCGCAGCCAGTCGTCCTTGAACACCAGAACGGTTCCGGTCAGCCCCAGGACGAACAGCAACAGGCCGACCAGCCCCCCGGTCCAGCGATGCGCCAGTCGGACCAGACGCATCAGAAGCGACGGTCCCACCCGAGGGTGAAGGAACGGCCCCGACCGGCGAAGTAGCGCAGGTTGTCGGTCGGATTGCTGGTGTCTGAGCTATAGGTCAGATAGTCCTCGTTGAAGAGGTTCTGCACCGCCAGCGACACGCCGCCGAACGAGAAGTCGTAGCGCAGATAGGCGTCGGCCACGGTGTAGCCTTCGAAGTTGTTCCGCGGATCGCCGCCTTCGAAGTCACGCGACAGATAGGCCTGGACCTGCAGACGAGCCGATAGCGGGCCGTTGGCGTAGACGGCTGCAGCGTTGATCCGATCCGGCGAGATATTCGCCCCGTCCAGATCGCGATCCACCCGCCCGTCGTCATTGGTGTCGGTCTGGCCGCGCAGGCGCGCATAGCCGGTCGAGACCGTCAGCCCCTCGATCGGGGTGCGGGCGCGCAGGTTCAGCTCCAGCCCCTCGATCTCGACCGCCTGACGCTGGACATCATAAACGCCGTCGGCGTTGCGAACCAGGAACTGGCCCAGGTCCGACGAGGACCAGAAATAGGTAGCGCCGACCTCGAACGGGCCGCGCTTCACCTCCAACCCTATCTCCTGATTGTCTGAGACGACCGGGCTAATGTCGAGGAAGCTGTCGACCTTGACCCCGTCCACATTGATCGAACGCAGGATGCGGCCAACGTCCGGCACGGTGTAGCCCTCGGCGTAGCTGGCATAGGCGCGCACGCCGTCCATCGGCTCATAGACCACGCCGCCGTTGACTAGCGTCGCCTCGAACTTGGGCTTGCCCCCCGTCACTCGACGCGAGCCGTAGGAAGCCAGGGTGGTGAAGTCGTTGACCGACAGCTCGACGTTTTCCTGACGCACGCCGCCGGCCAGACGCACCTTGCCGTCGAACAGGCGCATATTGGCCTGAACGAAGGGGGCGACGCTCTGGAACTCGGTCGGCGGCACCCAGGCGCGGTTAGTGGCGATCAGGCGCTGTTCGGTGCGGTCCTTCATCGTATCCAGACCCAAGGTCGCGGTCAGGCCGGGCACGCCCGGCACGGCCCGTTCATAGCTGGCGCGTGCGCCCAGTTTGCGCGAACGGTTCGACGATTGATCGAACAGGGTGCCGATGGGGGCGATGCTGGCGTCCTGCATGGTAGCGGAACGGTCGCCGCCGAAGGTGTCGCGCGTACGGTTGAAGAAGACCTGGGCGCTGAAGTCACCGCCCCACAGGTCACTGTCGGTCAGCGAGGCCGAGACCGTCTCGACCCGATTGCCGGCGGGTTCGCCCTCGATCTGGCCGCGCTCGCTGCTGGCCGGACGGCCGATGCTGCGATCGCCAGGGACACGGACATAGTCGCCGTCGCCCTTCAGCTCGAAACGGTTGGCCAAGAGGTCCAGGCGCACCGTGTCGGTCAGATCCCAGCCGAAGCGACCGAAGAAGGACAGGGCCTTGGAATCCTGCACCTCGCCCTGGGTGTTATCGACGCCGACGCGGCGACCATTGGCGTCATAGAAGGCGCCACGCTGGTCATAGGCCACGCCGAAGACGCCGTCGAAATCGCCGTGGCGATAGGCGGCCAGTCCGCCCAGCTTGGCTCCGATCCCGTCGCCCTCAGGTCCGCCCGAACTGGACACCTGCGCCAACATCCGGCCGGTCAGGCCGTCCTCGGTCGGCGCCCCGACTGTCACCTGATTGACCACCCCGCCGGTGGCGCCGATGCCCTGCAGGGCGTTGGAGCCGTAGATCAGCTCGACCCGGTCCACGAAGAAGGGGTCGATCGTATAGCCGTCGCGCGAGCCGTCGCGGATCGGCGTCGACTGCGGAATCCCATTGATGGCGTAGAGCGGCGAACGGCCGCGCAGGCTCTCGCCCGAACCCGTCAGCTTCTGCCGGGTCGGCGAAAAGGACGGCGACAGGGTCGCGACCGCATCGATCACCGAGCCGCTGATGGCCACCTGCTCCGACAGGGCCTTGCGGTCGATGACGTCCACCGTCATCGGCAGGGCGCTAGCCGGCAGGACGGTCCGCGCCGCCGTCACCACCACCTCCTCTACCGTGCTGACCTGCGGCTCCTGTCGCGCCGTCTGGGCGGCGGCAGTCGAGGCGAAGGCGGTTCCAGCCAGTAGAGCAGAGACGGCTGCAAAGCCGGATGATCGACGCAGCGACAAGGCGGGCGAGACGAAGGGCATAGGGAGGCTCCTGAGGAAGGCCTCGCGCTTAAATGCAATTGCGAGCTATTTGCAATACGTGATCTAGCCTAAGTGTCTCATTTGGCTGGCTCCAGTTCCCGTCGTCCCTCCCCGAACCACCCCAACACGCCCGTCGCGTGTCTCCGCTGTCGGCATTGCGCCGATTTCGTTGAAAAAGGCGGCTGCTGAGATCGCCGCTAGTAACGGACGCTGCGGTTTGCTCCCGCCTCACGCGGTCGCCGGCGTCGGCGGCGGGATCAGTTTGGCGAGTTTGCGCAGGTTCTGGGCGGTGGCGGCGAGGAGGAACTCGTCTTTGGCTCCGTTGGGACCTCTCAGGCGCAGTCGGTCCAGCTTCAGAATGCGCTTGAGGTGGGCGAACAGCATCTCGACCTTCTTCCGTTCGCGCCGGGACACGACGTAGGCGTCGGTCCTGGCGATGTCGCGGGCGAAGTCCCGGGCGCCTTCGTGGATGGAGCGCGTGACCTTGCGCATCGGCGTGTTGGGGCAGCAGCGGGGCTTGAGGGCGCAGGTCCGGCAGTCGGCCGTACTGGCGCGATAGCGCAGGGTGTCGTCAGGCGGCGCCTGGGTCCGGGGCGTCGAGAAGATGCGCCGGCCGTGGACCAACGTCTTGCCCGTCGGGCAGCGGTAGAGGTCCTGGGCGTGGTCATAGGCGAAGTCGCTGCGCGAGAAGGTCCCGTCGATCCGCTCGGACTTGTCGATGACGGGGATGTGCGGCTCGATGCCCTGGTCGTGAACCAGCCAGTCCAGCATCTCGGCCGAGCCATAGGCCGTGTCCGCCGCCAGCCGGGCGGGCCACAGATCATGATGCTCACGCACGCGCTCGATCATGGTGCGGGCCGCCGTCACCTCGGCCTGGCGCACCGCCGTGGACGGCTCGACATCGACGATGATCGCGTGGTCCAGGTCGATCAGGTAGTTGGTCGCATAGGCGAAGAAGGCCAGGCCCTTGTTGGCGCCGGTCCAGCGCGAGGCCGGATCGGCCGGCGAGATGAACTTGGGCGTCACCGGGGTCGCGCCGCCGAAGGCCGCGTCGTCCAGCACGGCCAGATACTCGTCGATGGCGCGGCTGGCGGCTTCGGGCGGCAAGCCTTGGTCGCCGGGCACGCAGCGCTGTCGGTTGGCGTCGGCCTTGATCAGGCTGGCGTCGACCGCGAAACCCTCGCCGCCGACCAGGCCCTCGGCGATGCACCGCCGTAGCACCGTCTCGAACAGCTCCCGCAACAGATCGCTGTCACGGAAACGACCGTGGCGGTTCTTCGAAAAGGTCGAGTGGTCCGGCACGTCGCCGTCCAGGCCCAACTGGCAGAACCAGCGATAGGCCAGGTTCAGGTGGACCTCCTCGCACAGCCGCCGCTCTGAGCGGATGCCGAAGCAGTAGCCGACCAGCAGCATGCGGATCAGCAGTTCTGGATCGACCGAAGGCCGACCGATGGCGCTGTAGAAGGGCGCCAGATGCGCCCGCAGCCCGTCCAGTTCCACGAAGCGATCGATCGCGCGCAACATGTGATCCGCCGGCACATGCCGCTCCAGCGAGAACGCGTAGAACAGGGCCGACTGATCGACCCGCCGCTCACCCATCATCGCTGCACCTCCCGTCTCAACGACCAGAGTGAATCAGCGCGGCGCCCTCATGCCAATTGCCGGAGACCGCCTTTTTCAACGAAATCCGCCAGAAACGGCCATTGGCTCGCCGTCAGGAAGCGGACATTCGGGTCCATTGCTGGAGGCCGTTTTGCCCAAGCCTTGATTGTGATTAACGAGGCCGATTTCGGGATGAAACCTACGGACCGAAATCGCCCCCAAGCTAGTCCACAGCCGGTTCTTGAGCCGGTGGCAGCAGTCTAAGAAACTCCTCGGCCAGACGCGACGGCTTGACGCTGCTGGACACCACGAAGGCGTATTCATGCAGAATGTCTGGATTGAACCGACGCAGCACGGTTTGATCGCGCACATAGGCCTGCGCCAGTCGTTCGTTGACGATAGCTACGCCGACGCCGCGCGCAGCCAGGGCGCAAGACGAGGCCACCGTGTGGGTTTCAACGCAGATTCGGGGGATGACGCCGGCCTCGGCGAAGGCGGCCTCGACCTGGGAGCGGAACCGCCGCCCTTGCCCTAGCATCACCAGAGGCGTGTTCTTCAGGTCCTGCGCCATGATTTCGGGCAATGCCGCCAAAGGATGATCAGCCGGAAGGACGCAGGCGGTCTTACTGACCAGAACCGTGCACGAGTCCAGATCGTCGCGGTTCAGCGGCAGTTTGACGAACCCGGCGTCGACGGCGCGCGACGCGATCATGCTCTTGGCCGTCTCCACTCCGTGCGAGTCGATCGAGAGATGAACGCGCGGATAGCGTTCCAGAAAATCGGCGATGACGTCCGGAAGCACCGCTTCCAGAAAGCTGGGCGGGGCGACCAGGCGCAGCTGGCCGACGCGAAAATCCGAGATGTCGCGGGCCAGCTCCTGAACCCGGTCGACGTTATCCAGCGCGCGCTCGACCTCTTCGTACAGCAGCAGCCCGTCCTGCGTCGGAATCAGCCGTCCCCGGTCACGGTAGAATAGCTCAAAGCCGAGATCCTGCTCCAGCTGGGCCAACATCCGGCTGGCGGCCGGCTGAGTCAGGCCCAGGACGCGTGCGCCCGCCGTCACCGACCCCAGTTGCAGGATCGCCTGAAACGTCCGCATGGCGCGCAGACGGATCGGTCGCCGGGCGCCGGCCGAGACCAGCGCCATCATTCAGCTCCCGCGCGCCGGAACGATCGGCAGGACCAGCCGCGACAGACAGGTCGGCCCGGTGTGGATGCGGTTGATCGCGACCACCGCCCCGCTGGCCTCGCCTGCCGGGGCGCCCGAGCCTGGATTGACGTCGAAGTGGGGGAAGTTGCTGCTGGCCACGTCCAGGCGGATACGGTGGCCCGCCGCGAACAGGTTGCTGGTCGGAAACAGCTGGATTTCGACGTCATAGACCTCACCCGGAACCAACGGGCGCGGCGCCGCGAAGGAGTCCCGGAACCGTAGGCGCAGCACGCCGTGGGTCAAGTTCAAGGCGTAGCCTTCTGGATGGTCGGGGTTGGGCGGATAAACATCGACCAGCTTGACCGTCACATCCGTGTCCAGCGCCGAGGACGACACCCACAGGCGCGCAGTGATCGGCCCGGTGACCTCGACGGCCGCCGTCAGAGGCGCTGTCTCGAACGTCAGGACGTCGTCGCGGTCGGACAGGGCGCGTCCGACGACCGTCGCGCCGAACAGGCCAGGCGTCTCTCGCTGGTCATAACCACCCGCCGCCATGACCGGCGCGCCCGAGGCGATGGCCCCGCCGATGGTCGGCACGGGATCAGCCGGATCATGACGCCAGCTCCGCTCGCCCGGCGGCGGCGCTTCGGTCGACAGGCCGCCGTCGGCGTGCAGGTGAAAGTCGGTGAACACCGTACCCGGCAGGGGCCAGCCGGCCTCGGCCCGCCAACGGCCGCCGTGGTCCAGCCGCCCCTCCGCGGTTCTGCGCCCGCTGCCGCCGCCCATGACGAACAGATTGACCGGCGCCGCCAGGGCGTCGGGCGCGACCCGCCCCTTCAGCCAGCAGTCGAACCAGGCCCGGCGCAGGGCGAGGTAGTCCGGCGCCAGATTGCCGTCCAACGTCGCCGCAGGACCGAAATCCACGTCGCCCGCGTGGCGGACGGAGCGCTGGCCATGCGTCCACGGTCCCATGACCAGCTTGACCGGCCCGGCCTTGCTGCGGCTGAACCGGGCGTAGTTCTCCGTCGCCGACAGGGCGTAGGGATCGTACCAGCTGCTCATGAAAACCATGGGCGCGTCGGTGAACCCACCCTCATGGCAGGCGGCGCAGAAGTCGGGCGCGCGCCAGAAGTCGTCGAAGGTCTCGCGGCGCCACATGTCCCGAATAAAGGCGTCGTATTCGGGGGCGGCGGCCAGCGGCGTCCGCCCCGGCCGCCATGGGTTGACCGCCATCCAGTCGCGCACGTCCTGAGCGTTGAGGGCCTCCAGCCGCGCCGGGTCGTCCTGACTGAGCGGGGACAGGCGAGCGTGCTTCATGGCCCAGGTCAGTTGTTTCAGCTCAAAGGCCCCTCCCTGACGCACCCCGCTGTGGAAGGCGCTGGAGAATCCGCCAGAGTCCATGAACATGGCCCGCAGCCCAGGCGGGTTCAGACAGGCGGCCGCTGCCTGAACATGGGCGCCGTAGGACAGGCCCAGGGTGCCGATCCGGCCGTCGCACCAGGGCTGCTGCACCAGCCAGCCCATGACGTCGAAGCCGTCCTCGGCTTCATTGGCGTATTTGGTGAAGACGCCCTCGGAGCCGTAGCGCCCCCGGCAGTCGACCAGCACATAGGCATAGCCGTCCTGCGCGAACTCGGCTGCGATCGCAGGCTTGGAACGCGGGGTCGGATCGGCGGCGCTGCGGTCGGCGTGGTTGGTCCCGCGCCGGTCATAAGGCGTGCGCTCCAACAGGACGGGCAGCGGTCCCTCATCGCCCTCAGGCAGATAGACGTCGGCGGCCAGGCTGACGCCGTCGCGCATGGGGATCATGACGTCGCGCAGGATGCGGACGCCCGGCAGATGCGGCAGATCGGTCATGGCGTAACGGCTGAAGCGGCCACAGCAGGCTGCGGCAGGTGATAGGCGGCCGGCGCGCCCGGTCCGACCGGCAACTGGAGCCCCACCCATGTAAGGATCAGCAGCATCCCCGCCACGCCGAAGGCGGCGCTGTAGGGCAACATCAGGGCGATCATCGACCCCACGCCGAACTTGGGCTTCCACTGCTGGCACATGATCAGGACCAGGGGGAAGTTGCTGGCCAGTGGGGTGACGATGTTGAAAATGGAATCGCCCATCCGGTAGGAGGCGGTGGTCATCTCGGGCGACACGCCGAGCAGCATCAACATGGGAACCACGACCGGCGCCATGGCGGCCCACTTGGCGGAAGCCGAACCGATCACCAGGTCCAGAACCGACGACATCAGCAGCAGGCCGACCAGCAGAAGCGGCAGCGGCAGGGCCAGGGCCTTCAGGCTCTCGGCGCCCTTCACCGCCAGAACCGGCCCCATGTTGGACCAGCTGAACATGGCCACGAAGTGGGCGGCGAAGAAGGCGAGCACAATATAGGGCGCCATGCTCTTCAGCCCATCGGCCATCATCTTCACCAGATCGCGGTGCGAACGAATGGTCCCCGCCGCCGCGCCATAAGCCCAGCCCGTCGAGACGAACAACAGCATGAAGGCGGCGATCAGGGCGCCGTAAAAGGGCGCCAGGCGGCGCGGCCCCACGGCCTCATGATCCACCAGGGGGCTGAAACTCGGCCATAGGGTCAATGCGGCGAACAGGCCGACGACCACCAACGCCGCCAGACCTGCGCGACGCAGGCCGCGTTTCTGCGCCGGCCCCAGCACACCCAGGCCCGCAGCCTCGGCTTCGCCCGCCGTGCTGTCGCCGTCCCAGACGCCCAGGCGCGGCTCGACCACCCGGTCGGTCAGAAACCAGGCGATGGGGGTGAAGACCACGCCGATGGCCAGGGTGAACCACCAGTTGCCCAGCGGATTGACCCCGAAACCGGGGTCCAGCAACTGCGCCGCCGGGGCGGTGATGCCCAGCATCAACAAATCGAACTGACCGGGGATTACATTGCCCGCAAAGGCGCCCGAAATCCCCGCATAGGCGATGGCGATCCCGGCCAGCGGGTGTCGCCCAGCCTTGGCGTAGACCAGGGCCGCCAGAGGGATCAGCACCACATAGGCCGCATCGGACGCATGGTGTGAAAACAGGCCGATGACGAACACCGCCGGGGTCAGGAAACGTACCGGCAGCCGTCGCACCCCGCCGCCCAGAAGGGCTGCGAACAGACCCGACCGCTCGGCCACCGCCGCCCCGATCATGACGACCAGCACCAGCCCCAAAGGCGGGAAGCTGGTCAGGGTCTTGGGCATGTCGACCAGCAGCCGGGCCACATTGGCCTCGGACAACAGGCTCTGAGCCTGAAGCCGCTCGCCCGTCACCGGATTGACGGCGCTCCACTGGGTCCAGTCCGCCACCACGGAGGCGGCGACCAGCACCCCTATGCAGAACAGCAGGATGAAGACCGGATCCGGCAAGGCGTTGCCCATCGCCTCGATCCGGTCGAGCCAGCCCCGTTTCCGCCGACCGGCGTCGGTCGGCGGAGCCTCGGTGTCCGTCATGAGAAACGCCTGATCCTAGAACTGGAAGCCCAGGCGAACGTAGGCGCTACGGCCCCGCACGTCATAGGTGTACATGTCGAAGTTGATGGGGGCGTTCGCGTAGGACGCCGGCGGCATCACGTCGAAGAGGTTGTTGACCCCCACCGTGATTGTCGTGTCGTAGCGCTCGAACCGATAACCCGCCTCCAGATCCTGATAGAAGACGGCGTCGGTCTTGGCGTCCTTGACCGGGTTCACCACGTCGGTGCTGTCGCCGATGTAGCGGCCGCGCCACGAGGCGTTCCAGGGGCCGTCGCTCCAGCGCAGCGAGGTCTGGCCCTTCCAGTGCGGATAGGTCGAACGCGAACGGTCGCCCTTGCCCGCGCGGTCGTCGACGATGGACGGGCCGCCCGCCGGGTCGGGACTGACGGTCGAGAACTCGCTCAGATAGGAGACGTCCACCATGGCGGCGAAACGGCCGACCGAGGTGCTGAACTCATAACGCGCGGTGGCGTCGACGCCCGAGGTGCGGATCTCGTTCAGATTCTGCGCACCCTGCACCAGGTTCAGCACGGCGCCGGTCGAGGCGTCGCGGGTGATCAGCGAGCAATAGGGATCGCCGCGCACCGCGCACAGATTCATGATCTGGGCGGCCGACTGGGAGGCGATGGCGTCCTGGATGGTGATCTCGTACCAGTCGACCGTCAGGCTCAGACCCGGAACCCAGCGCGGTTTGAAGGCGACGCCCAGGCTGTAGGTGTCGGCCGTCTCAGGTTTCAGGTTGGTATTGCCCGAGGTCGTGCCGGGGATCAGGGTCTGATGGTTCTGCTGGTGATAGGTCGCAGGCACCCCGGCGCAGCCCGGCAGGCTGGGGTTGGCGGCGCCGCCGCCGTTGCACGGGTCGATGACCTGCAGCAGCACCTCGCGGCCGCCCTGGAACAGCTCCAGGATCGAGGGGGCGCGGAAGCCCTGCGACCAGGTGCCCCGCACCAGCACGTCCTCGACCGGCCGCCAGCCCAGGCCGACCTTCACAGTGGTGGCGTCGCCGACGGTGTCGTAGTTGGAATAGCGGGCGGCCAGGCTCAGATCGAGGCTCTGCGCCATCGGCATGTCGCGCAACAGGGGCGCGGCCAGCTCCACATAGGCTTCATGCAGGCTGTACTGGCCCGTCGTCGGCACGCGCGTCTGAGACGATGTGGCGGCATAGGCGCTCGACAGATATTTGGACGGCGCATTGACCACGGGGTCCGGCGTGTCGGTCGCCTTGTTCTGGCGATATTCATAGCCCGCCGCCACGGCCAGCGGACCGGCCGGCAGCTCATACAGGTCGCCGGTGACGTTGAACGCCAGGTCGTAGATCTCAGTGCTGTTGGACTCGCGCGTGGTGAAGCGGATGTAGTCCGCCGCCTCGGCGCTCATCGGCCCGAACAGATTGACCGGCACGCAGCCCTTCGTGGCGGCGCAGGTCGCCGGATTGCCCAGCCCCAGGAACAGGTTGTCGTAGTTGATGCCGTTCAGCGCCGAAGACTTCATCTCGTTGCGGGCGTAACTGCCGTAGGCGTCCCAGCTCCAGTCACGCTCGAACAGGCGGATCTGGCCGTCAAAGCCCGCGCCGAAGCGGTAGGTCTTCACGTCCTGGATGTTGTCGCGGTTGCCCACGTCGGACATGACCTTGCGCACCCGCCACGCCTGATTGGCGTTGAAGGCCAGGGCGTTGGCGCTCGGCACGCCGTTAGCCGTGCCGAAGGGGTTGTAGGCGTGGTTCGCCGAAACGCTGAAGCCGCGCACCGAACCCGCCGTGCCGCCGATATCCAGCGGCACCGGCGCAAACATCTGATCCGACACCCGACGGTTGAACAGCGCCTCGGCATGGAAGCTCAACGTATCGGACAGGTCGCCGCGATAACGGCCATAGAAGCCGTAACGCTCGCTGGGGCCGGTCGTGTAGACGCCCTGCGTCAGCGGGTTGAAATAGTCGCCCGGGAGGCTGGCCACGTGAAAGCTGTTATCCGCCAAGGCGCCCGCGCCGATGGAGCCGAAACCATTGGCCGTGATCGGCGAGGCCGAGCTGGCGAAGCCGGCGCCCGTGCCGAAATAGGCGTTGTTGGCCAATCCCGGCAGGGTGAACAGACCATAGGGGCTGGTGCCCGGCGCCGTCAGCGGCACAAGGGAAACCCGCGTCAGGTCACGATCTGTCGTCAGGATCGGGCTATCCTTCACATAGCTGGCCGAGAAGACCAGGGCGCCGTTGTCGAAGCGCTTGCCGAAGTTGGCGATGGTCTGAACCTGCTCGCCGTCGCCGCGATCGGTCGAGCCGTAGCGGGCGCTCAGACGCACCCCGTCGAAGTCGCGCAGGGTCTGGATGTTGACCACCCCGGCGATGGCGTCGGCGCCGTAGATGGCCGAGGCGCCGTCCTTCAGCACCTCGATGCCCTCGATCATGCCCAGCGGCATGGTGTTCAGGTCGACGAAGTCGCGGAAGCCGCGCTGGCCCACCCCGTCCACCCAGCGGTGGCCGTCGACCAGAACCAGGACGCGGTTGCCGCTGCCCTCGGCGCCGCCGAGGTAGCGTAGGTTGATCGACGAGGCGCCGTAGGAGGTGCCCTGGGTGCCGTTGCTGTTCAGGCTAACGCCCGCAGAGGGCAGTTTCTGCAACAGGTCGCCGATCGAGGTCGCGCCGGAGCTCTTGATGTCCTCAGCCGTCAGCGTGAGCACGGGCCCCACCGAATCGGCGTCCTTGCGCTGGATTCGCGACCCGGTGACGACGATCTCGCTGACCGAGGTGGCCGCTTCAGGCTGCGCCGCCGCCTGCTCCTGCGCCCAGGCGCTCCCCGCCCCAATCCAGGTCAGAACCGCCAGCGCCGCGCCGTTCCGCAGGCGTCGCGCCTGTCCACTCACCAATGCCATGATAATCACTTCCCGATTTCCGATGCCCTGCGCCGCCCCTTTTTTGGATCGAGACGTGCGATTGGGCCCACAAAGGCCGGGGTGCGAGACCGAATGCAATAATATTGCAGTTCCGTATCGAGTCATGCGCTGACGGCATAACCGAACAGACGGATCGCCATTTTATGACTAAAGATTAAAGGGGATGTGATGGATCCACCAGGTCGTCCTACGCCATGAAATCCGAGTACGCGAACTCTCTGACGTCGCAGATGCGCCAAGAGCGGACACCAACTGCCCGCCAACAAGACGACATTCCAATCGAGGCTCCGGGCTATCGAATGCCTGTGACCTCTCCGAGTGCCAAACACGGGAATCCGCTCTATTGCGGACAACAACATTCTCCGCCGCGATGCACTACCCGACCGTCACCTGATGCTCGGGGGTGAGGCAGCGGCCCAAATTGCTCGCTTCACCCCGCACAGCAGGAGAGCTTTGCTACATCCATGTCGAAGGTCTGTGCGGCGAGTTTCAGACCTTCGACCGTGGTCAGATAGGGGAAGATCGTCGCCCCCAGCTCGGCGGCCGTCATGCCGTGTTTGATCGCCAGCACCATCGTCTGAATTGCGTCCGCGCCTTCGGGGGCCATGATCTGCCCGCCGAGAAGGCGGTCCGTCGTCTTGTCGGCGATCAGTTTGATGAGCCCGCGTGTGTCGCGCGCTGCCAGTGCCCGGGGCACCTGATTGAGTGCGAGCAAGGACACCTTGATATCCAGTCCGCGCGCCCTCGCCGCCGTTTCAGTAAGGCCGACACTCGCGACCTGCGGGTCGGTGAATACCACCGCCGGCATGGTGCTGTTGTCGTAGCGATGGTCATTGCCGCCGACGGCGTTGCGCGCGGCCAGCTTCGCGGCATAGGCCGCCATATAGACGAACTGGTCACGCCCGGTGACGTCCCCGGCTGCGTAGACGCCTGGGGCCGTGGTCTCGAGATGGGCATCGACGACGATCCCGCCATGGCGGGACAATGCGACGCCCCGTGACTCCAGTCCCATGCCGTCACTGTTCGGCTGGCGGCCCGTCGCGATCAGCACCTGCTTTGCGGCGATGACCTCGACCGCCGCATCCCGGTCGCGCGCCGCGCCCTTGCCGGGCGGACGGTCGCAGGTGAGTTCGATCCCGTGCTTCGCGTGCACAATCCGCTGGTAGCCGACCCCGGTGCACACCCTGATACCCTCCGCCTCCAGATAGGTCTTAAGGGCGACGCTGAACTCCGGGTCCATGTCGGGCAACAGCCGGCTGCGGCAACAGATCGTGACGGCCACGCCAAGCCGGGCGAACATCTGTCCCAGTTCAACACCGACTACCCCACCGCCGATCACCAGCAGCGACCGGGGCAAACGTTCAAGCGCCAGCGCCGAAGTGCTAGTGAGCCACGGGACGCTATCCAGCCCCGGAATTTCGGGAACGGCGGCGCGCGCGCCCATCGCCAGAATAATCTTGCCGACCGGCATCGGTGCATCATCGACGAGCAACCTGCCGTCGACAAAGCGCGCCCGGCCTTCGACATAGGTCACGCCCGGATAGGCCGGCAGCAGGTCGACATATTTCTTCTGCCGCAGACCCGCGACCAGCTCATCCTTCGAGGCCGCGAGCGCAGCCCAGTCTTCCAGCTTGAGGCTGCCCCCCAGGCCGGGAAACCGACGGGAAGCCTGGCCGGCATGAACCGCTTCAGCGGCCCGGATCAATGTCTTGGACGGGACGCAGCCGACATTGACGCAGGTGCCGCCGATCGTCCCATGGCCGACCAGCGCCACCCGGGCACCCAGATCGGCTGCGGTGATCGCGGCGGAGAATCCCGCCGACCCCGCGCCGATGACGGCGACGTCGAAACTCGCATGGCCGGATTTTTTCGCGGTACCCGAACAGCAGTCGAGGTCCTTTGCGGGCTTGTTCATCGTGCAGTCCGTTCTGTTGGGTGGGCCAGTAGTGTCATGGGTTCAGCCGACGCGCGCGTGAGTGGCCTCAGACCATCGATCCGATGTCCGAGGCGAAGCTGGGGTAGGCAAAAATCATGGCCTTGATCTGGTTGGCGGTGAGCCCCGCGCCCATGGCCATGGCGAACAGATTGATCTGTTCCTCGGCCCCCGGCCCGATCAGATGCGCGCCGAGGATCAAGCCGGTTTTCTGTTCCACCAGCACCTTGAATCCGCTCGTGGTCGCCCCGACCCGCATCGACGAATACCAGCCGGAGGTCTTCTCGAAATGCGTATCGAACTCCAGACCCTTTTCCGTCGCCGCCGTCTCGGACAGCCCCACGGTCGCGACCGGCGGCAGGGTGAAGACCACGCTGGGTATCGGCGGATAGGACACGAGCCGTGCGTCCTTCCCGGCCAGAAGGTTCTTGCCCGCGATCCGCCCTTCATAGGCCGAGACCGGGGTCAGGTTCAGCCCGCTGTCGGCACAATCCCCGGCGGCGAAAATGGCGGGATTGGTGGTACGCATGGCGGCGTCGACCTTGATTCCGCGCTTCCCGGCGTCCACCCCTGCAGCCGGCAGGTTCAGATGGTCGATATTGGGCACGCGACCGGTCGCATGGACCACCAGATCGCAGGTCAGCACCTGGATGCCGGACGGCGTTTCATAGGACACGGCGAATTCGTCGCCCTGCTTCTCGACCTTGAGGACTTTCGCCTCGGTCTGCACGTCGATGCCCAGTTCGGTCGAGGCCTCCACCAGCATCGCCACCAGATCGGCGTCGAAGGGCCCGAGCGGCCGCCCGGCCATTTCCAGAACCGTGACGGCGCTGGCTCCGGCGCGTTGGGCGATATGGGCGAACTCCATGGCGATGAACCCCCCGCCGACAAAGACGATCCTGTCGGGGCGCTCGGACAACTCCAGAAATTCCGTGCTGGTCGTCAGCAGGTCCTCGCCGGGAATGTTCAGCGTCATCGGCCGTGCGCCGGTGGCGATGTGGAAATGCTTCGCGCGCAGGGTCTCGCCGTTTAGCGTGATCGTATCGCGCCCGTTGAAGCGTGCTTCGCCATGCAGCGGGGTGATTCCGGCCTTGCGGAAGCCCGCTTCGATGCGCGACGGCATGGCGTCGGTGAAGGTGCGCTTGAACGCCATCATCTCGGGCCAGTTGACCGAGGGCCGCGCCTCCAGGCCCTTGCCGGCCATGGTGTGGGCCCAGTCCACGCCTTCGGTGACGGCAATCAGCATTTTCTTGGGATCACAGCCCCGCAGCGCACAGGTGCCGCCGTAGGGCAGGCTGTCGATGCTGGCGACTTTCCACCCCGCCGCCGCCGTCATCCGGGCGACGCCGTTGCCGCCGGTCCCGGCCCCGATCACGATCAGGTCGTAGTCATATGTGTCGGTCATGTCAGTCTTCTCCATTTCGGGGGCCTGCAGCCTCTGACGATCGGCGCTGTCCGGTGGGCCGTCGATCAGGTGGTCTTCATCCGCCGCCGACGCCGCCAGACGGCATAGACCGTCAACGCGGCGAACACGGCCAGCGCGGGCAGCAGCACAACATCGAGCCAGCCCGTCAGCGCAGAAAGCCCGACGACGCCCAGCAGCACCACCAGCACCGGAGCAAAGCAGCACAGCGCCACAATGACGGTGCCGATCACCCCCATCCGCAGCAGCAGGCTGTCGGTCCCGTCCGTCTTGTCAGCCTTGTCAGCCATAACGCCGTTTGATCCTGAAGACGCGCAGCCTTCCCCGGCTGCAGCCCGAGGCCGGGATGCACGCGATGCATTGCGTTGGTGGCCTGGTCCCACCCCCATGCGGGGGGGCGGGAGCTCTGGCGCCGATGAAGGCCGTCTTGTTGCCTGCGGGGCCTAGTTTTGTACGACGCGGGCGGGATAGCCGGCATTGGTCGAGGCGGCCGCGATCTGCGCGGCCGTGGCGCGCGCCGGGTCGTAGGTGGCGCGGGCCGTCTTTGCGGCGAAGTCCACTTCGACCGAGTTGACGCCCGGCACGCTCTCCATCGCCCTGCGCACCGTGATCGGGCAGGTGGCGCAGGTCATGTGCTCAATGGCGAAAGTCGTCTGCTGCTGGGCAGCGGCGGTCGCCGCCGGACGGTTCTGTGCCGGTCCATCAAACGCGACGGCGGCACCGACGCCAGCCACGGCCACAACGGCCAGGCCGATCAGAAATGTCTTTTTCATGGGTCTTTCCTCTCAGTAAAAATAGGGAGCCCACCAGTTGAGGGTGAGCGCGATGATGACGACGGCCAACCCGAACCAAAGGGCCAGTTTCGTGGTCCGCGCCGATTGCGGGCGAGCGCAGTAGGTCCCGTCCTCGCAGGGCGGCTTCGGCTTGAAATAGACGTGCCAGAACCCGTAGCCGAGCAGGGCCAGGGTGACGGCGGCGACATAGGGTTTGTACGGCTCAAGCGCCGTCAGGTTGGCGATCCACGCCCCTGAAATGCCAAGCATGACCAGCACCAGCGGAACGATGCAGCAGGCCGACGCCAGCACCGCGCCGATCAGCGCGCCGCCCGCGATCCATCGGCCCTGCTTCGCGCCCTCGTCCGGCGTTGATGCCGGTGGCTCCGGCTCCGGTGCTGAAAACATCGATAAGTTCTCTCGATTTCTTTCTGACTGATTTCAGCGTAATCCCTGTAGTTGCTACAGACACAAGGGCTTTTTTCATGGTGCTTCAGACGGGCTTGTTGCGGGCCCAATTGGCGAAGCTGACCGGGTGCAACCTCGAAACCATCCGCTATTACGAGAAGGTCGGACTGCTGCCCCCGCCGCCTCGTTCGGCCAACGGTTACCGGGTCTATTCGCCAGACCTGACGCAGCGGTTACGGTTCATCCTGCGTGCGCGGGATATCGGCTTCTCGATGGAGGAGACCCGCTCGCTGCTGGCGCTGACAGACACCGGGACCCAGACCTGTGCCGAGGTCAAACACAAGACCGAAGTGCAGCTGGAGGATGTGCGCGCCAAGATTGCCGATCTGCGGCGGATGGAACGGATCCTCGCCAACGCCGCCGCGAAATGCTCGGGCGGGGAAGTACCGGAATGCCCGGTTCTGGAGGCGCTTACGTCAGACTGAGGGCGCAGAGCGGACCCTGGTAAGGTCTGAAATGAGTCAGGACCAGCCAGAATGTCGCGCCGAATGCCTAAGTTTATTTGACCTCAATCAGAAATTGCTCACAGCTCTCGTTCGAAGAATTGACCTGGTTGGACGCACAGAATCTCAGAGAGGTGGACCAGGAGCCCGATACTCGGGAAGCTCTGTCCGCGTTCGATCCTTCCGATTTGGCGCACGTCCAAATGAACTTCGGCGGCCAATCCCTCCTGTGTCATGCCCTGCGCTTGGCGGAACCGTCGCAGATTTCCGCCAATGATCTTTTCCCAGCCCATCTGCGGGAGATGTTAACGATCCGGTCACCACTTCCAGGACATTAGATGTCCTATTGGAAACGGGGGGGAGCGTTATGGTCCTGTTGGGTATTTTGACGCTCATCGTTGCGATCGGATGCGGCGTACTGGTCTTACTTCGCAAGCTCTCTGCCACGCAGGCGGATGTTCGTCAGATACGCAGTGAGATCATCAACCTTCACTTTGACGTCGTGCGTCACCACCAACCGCCTTTCGGGCGGCGCGGGAAAACTGAGCCGTAATTTTCGCTACCTTTTACGAACTACTGCGGCATGGTTTTCTTCCATATTGTGACGCCTCAGGGCAGTTTCAGGCGTCGCACGACCACATACCGCGGCGCCTACGACGACCGTGTCCACCCTAGGCTCAGGACCCATTGAATTGCGGCGTGCGATCTGATTCAGGCTCCTGAGGAGTCTGGATTATGAGCGATCTTTATTGGCTGACGGACGAGCAGATGGCTCGGCTGGAGCCCTATTTCCCTAAGAGCCACGGCAAACC
>WPCJ01167177.1_pt1 | contig 46512 bp, 43 predicted proteins | sample 5399831 | NCBI WGS metagenome assembly WPCJ01 (sample SAMN12869470, study PRJNA574797) | sludge metagenome | isolation source: wastewater treatment of pH10 | place: China:Beijing | collected 2019-05-20
GCTGCGCCACCGGTTCCTTTCCGTATGCACGCATGCCCGGCATGTCGGCGAAAATCACCATCGACAGCCATGGGCGCGCCACGGTCTCCAGCGCGGCGCACGAGATGGGCATGGGCACCACCACGGTGCAGCGACAGCACGCTGCGGACCGCCTCGGCCTGCCGCTGGACCACGTGTCGGTCAGGATCGGTGACACCAGCCTGCCATTCGCGAGCTTTGCCGGCGGCTCGTCGCAGACGGCCTCGCTCGGCGCGGCGATCAACGCAGCCAGCACGAAGCTCGCCGGCGACCTGCTGCGCCTTGCCGGCAACGACACACCGCTCGCGGGTCTGCGGGCGAGCGAAGTCGAATTCGCCGATCATGGCTTGCGAAAAATCGGCGAGCCGTCGCGCTACGAAAGCTTCGTGTCGATCCTCAAGCGCGCGGCACGCAGCGAGATCAGTGCGATAGGCGAGAGCGGGGCGCCGCTGGAAATGCTGAAATTCTCCATGCATAGCCGCTCGGCGATCTTCTGCGAATTGCGGGTTAGCGATGTGACCGGTGAAATCCGGATCAACCGTCTGGTCGGCGCCTTCGATTGCGGCCGCATCCTCAATCCCAAGACGGCGACGAGCCAGTTCAAGGGCGGCATGATCATGGGCATCGGCATGGCGCTCACCGAGGAGACGCTGCTCGATCCGCGCAGCGGCCGCATCATGAGCGCATCCATGGCCGACTATCACGTGCCGGTTCACATGGACGTGCCTGACATCGATGTCCTGTGGACCGATATTCCGGATCCGCGTACCCCGATGGGCGCACGCGGCATCGGCGAGATCGGCATCGCTGGCGTCGCCGCCGCCATCGCCAATGCGGTGTTCAACGCCACCGGCAAGCGTGTCCGCGAGCTGCCGCTCACGCCGGACAAGTTGTTTCAAGGGGGGCTGTAGGGCGGATTACGCTTCGCTCATCCGCCCGACGACAGGCCGCCCGATGAACCATCCGGCACGGTGCCGGCACAAATGAAGCGACGCGACCGGCGTCGTTCGAAAGGACATATCCCATGATGACTTCACACAAGGCTTTTGTGGCAGTCGCCGGTCTGGCGGCGTGCTATCTCGCGGCGGCCACACCGGCATCCGCTCAATCGGCATTCGCGGGCATGCACGGCGCCTGGTCGGGCTCGGGCACGATCTCTCTTTCCGACGGATCGAAGGAACGGCTGCGCTGCCGCGCCAGCTATCGAGTCTCGGCGGGTGACAGCGCGCTGCAGCAATCGCTGCGTTGCGCCAGCGACAGCTACAAGTTCGAACTGAGCAGCGACGTGGTGAGCGAGGGCGGTCGGGTATCTGGCTCCTGGAGCGAGACCTCGCGCGGCATCAGCGGCAGCCTGCAGGGCCGCGCCAGCGGCGGCCGCATCAATGTTGTGGCCGACTCGCCGGTCTTCACCGCGAATATCACGCTGACGACCACCGGCAACAAGCAGTCGGTCTCTATCACCTCGGAAGGCGATATCCGCCAGGTCTCGATCGCGATGGTGAAGGGGTAGCTTTCTCAGCCGTCATTGCGAGGAGCGCAGCGACGACGCAATCCAGAGACCGCGTAAAGAAAGAACTGGATGGCTTCGTCGCAAGGGCTCCTCGCAATGACGAGCCTGTGGCGTTAATCGTGTGAATGACCTTCAGATTTCAGGGTGAGTTGAGCGCAGGCCTCGTTCACTCCGAAGCATCCAGCAGCACCCACAGGCGTGCGATCCTGCCATCGACGATCTCGGCAACATCGGCGCCGGTGACCGCGACGGGGCCATTCTTCGGCCCGGCATGCCAGGCCAGATGCGCCAGGCCGTGATGGCCGTTGGCTTTTCCGATCGGCACGAAAGCAAAATCGGGTCCGAACCGTTCGAGCAGTTTATCGACCGTCTTCGAGATGTTGTCCCGTCCTTGCACGATGTCGGTCGGCTCCAGCAGCAACGGTTCGGCTGCGTAGATCTCCGCGATCACCTTGTCGCGTTTCGCAGCGTCGCGTTCGCTGAAGACGCGCTCGATGTTCGAGCGCAGGAGGTGATCGTAGTCCGGTTCATGGAGTGGCATGGCGTTGTCCTTGGCGATGTTCGATCGCGACATGTGCGAATGAATTGAGGAAGCGGTCGGCCGATATGCGGGGGCATATCGGCCGGGCGACTTGCTGGATCAGCCCGCGATGGCGGCCTCAAGATTTCCCAATACGCCAAGCTGGGCCATCAGGATGGTGGCTGCCGTGTAGCAGTGGAAGGATTTCACCTTGCCGTTTTCGAGGTGGAAGACGTCGCAGCACGGCGTGTGCATTTCCTTGCCGGTGGCCGGGATGGTGCCGGCCGCAAGCGCGAGCGGTCCTTTATGCGTGCCGTTGAGCGAGAGTTCGACCACAACGACATCTCCGGTGACGTAGATTACCTCGAGTGCGCGATGCATGTCCGGGAAGGCCTTGGCATAGATGTCGACGGTCTTGCCGATATCTGCGCCGTAATATTTCTGGCCGGCGGAAACGTCCCAGAAATAGCCGTCCGGTGTGAACAGTTCGGTGAACCCCTTGGAGTCCTGCACTTCGGCGACTTCGTACAGGTTGCGGATGATGCGTTCGTTCTCGGTCATGGTCGTTGCTTTCATTTGGTCATGGATATGAGTGAGGAGGGGCGGGCTCAGATCTGCGCCTGTCCGCCATCGACGAACAGTTCGGCGCCGTTGACGAAGCTGGAGTCGTCCGAGGCGAGGAAGACAGCCGCCTTGGCAGTCTCTTCAGGCTCGCCGACGCGGCCCATCGGAACGAGCGACGCCATATAGTCGAGCAGTCCCTGCTGCTGCGCGGCATCGGGACCGGCCAGCTCCACCAGACCCGGTGTGCGGATGGGACCAGGGCTGAGCGTGTTGATACGGATACGGCGATCCTTGAGGTCGAGGATCCAGTTGCGGGCGAAGGAGCGCACCGCGGCCTTGGATGCGGCATAGACGCTGAAGGCGGGGGTGCCCTTGATGCCGGCGGTGGAGCCGGTGAGGATCACCGAGGCGCCGTCCTGCAGCAGCGGCAGCGCCTTCTGCACGGTGAACAGCACGCCCTTCACGTTGCGATCGAAGGTGTCGGCATATTGCTGCTCGGTGATCTGGCCGAGCGGCAGCATCGATCCGCCGCCGGCATTGACGAACAGCACGTCGATCCGGCCGGCTTCGGCCTTCACTGTCTGATAGAGCTGGTCGAGATCGGCCAGCTTCGATGCGTCGGCCTGGACGCCGATGGCGGCGCGGCCGATGGCGGTGACGGCAGCGTCCAGTTCCGGCTTCCGGCGGCCGGTGATGAAAACCCGCGCGCCCTCGGCGGCAAAGCGTTTGGCGGTGGCAAGGCCGATGCCGCTGGTGCCGCCGGTGACGACTGCGATCTTTCCGTTGAGCTTCTGGGACATGATGGTCACTCCTGTTTCGTTGACAAACAGAAGATGGCGCCGGCCCGATTATTTCGATATAGCAACGATTGAAAGTCATCGTTGCAGGATTGTCGATGTCGAAGCTCCCCGATTTCGAAGGTCTGGCGCTGCTGGCCAAGGTTGCCGAGGAGCGCTCCTTCGCGGGCGCCGCCCGGTCGTTGAATCTCTCGGTGGCGACGGTCTCGCGTGCCATCACGCGTCTGGAAGACCGTCTCGGCGCGCAGGTTTTCAACCGCACCTCGCGCAAGGTGGCGCTGACCGACTTCGGCCACCGGCTGGCCGAGCGCGCCGCGCGCGTGCTGGAGGAGGCCGAGGCGGCGGAGAACGCGGCCCGCGAATTGTCGAGCAAGCCACGCGGCACGATCAATCTGGCGGTGCCGATGTCGTTCGGCCTGCGCGAGATCGCGCCGATCGTGCCCGCCTTCCTGCGCCAGTATCCGGAGATTGCGCTCAACCTGCATCTGAGCGACGCCACGGTCGATCTGATCGGCGATGGTTTCGACGCCGCGATCCGGATCGCAGCGCTGCCGGATTCATCCCTGATCGCACGTCGCCTGCGCGCCATGGGTCGCTTCGTCGTCGCATCGCCCGCCTATATCGCGCGCTATGGACGGCCGCAGTCGCCGTCGGAGCTCAATGCCCATCACTGTCTCGGCTATGCCTATCGCGCGCGGACCAACAGCTGGCACTTCACGCACAAAGATGGCGAGCAGGTCTCGGTGACGCCGACCGGCCCGTTCTCGGTGACCAATATCGACGCCTTGCTGCCGACCTTGCTCGATGGAATCGGGATCGCCGAACTGCCGTCCTTCGTCGCCGATCCCTATGTCGCCGACGGACGTCTCGAAGTCCTTTTGCCGGACTGGCAATTGCCGGGCGGGGGATTGTACTTCATCACACCTTCATCGCGCGTGCGGCCGGCGCGCATCGATGTGCTCAGTGATTTTCTGGCGGCTCATTTGTCCCGTCACGCGAGCGCGCCGCGCGCGACAACTTGAATGGCGACTTGTGGCGCGAGGCGGGCGTATTAAAACGGCGAATGATTGCCGGTCGCGTCTCTGCCTCGGCCCCAGCGCTGGAAAGGCGTTTAGTTCCATGACCAGCAAATTCCGTGTCCCGCCCTTCCTCAACCATGACACCATGATCGGGCGGCTGGACTGGCCCGGGGCAGTGGAGGCGTTGAGGAAGGGTCATGCATTGCCCGCGGCCCAGATCAAAGACGTTTTTCTCGGCCCGCCCAATGGCACGATGATGAGCCGCTCGGCCTATATCGACGGGCTGGGATATGGTGCCAAGACCTTTACGGTCCTGGACGGAAATGCGGCGCGGGGCCTTCCTACCGTGCAGGGCGCAATGCTTGTCTTTGACAAGGATGATGGCAGCCTACAGGCGATCGTCGACAGCGCCCTGGTCACGGAATTCAAGACAGCCGCGGATTCCGTACTCGGTGCCAGCCTTCTCGCGCGTCCCGACAGCAGGCACTTGCTTGTCGTCGGCGCAGGAACGGTCGCAGCCAGTCTGGTGAAAGCCTATGCCGCGGCGCTGCCAGGCCTTGAGCGCATCTCGGTGTGGTCGCGTCGGCCGGAACAGGCGCAGCAACTGGTTGCCGGGCTCGGTGATCGCGGCGTCGATATGGCGGCAGTCGTGGATTTGCGGGCGGCGATCGCGTCAGCCGATATCGTCAGCTCCGCCACGATGGCACGACAGCCGGTGATCCCCGGCGACTGGGTTCGGCCCGGCACCCATGTCGATCTGATCGGCGCTTTCAAAGCCGATATGCGCGAAGCCGATGATGCGCTGATGGCCAAGGCGTCCCTGTTCGTGGATAGCCGGGAAACCGCGCTCCATATCGGAGAGTTGATCCAGCCGATCGCTTCCGGCGCCATCACCGCCGACAGCATCTTGGGTGATCTCTACGATCTCGTGCATCCGGAAGCCCGCGGGCGCCGGTCGGACGATGACATCACGCTGTTCAAGAACGGTGGCGGCGCGCATCTGGACCTGATGATCGCGTCCTGGATCGCGCAGGTGACGATGTCCTGACTGACGCCTGTTCGCCATCGATACGTTGACCGATGTGTTGCGGGCATTCAGATGACAGCGAGCTTTTCGGCCATAATGCGCTGGACATCGGCCATGTCACGCAAGCGAAGCCTGATGCTTGCAAAGTAGTGGCGTCGCAAAAACTCAATACAGTCCCGCCATCCTCCCGCGTTGCGCCACCAGCGCCAGTACCGAATCGATGGCCGGCGTCGGGATGCCGGTGAGGCGGCCCATCTCCTGCACCACGGTCACCAGCGGATCGATCTCCATCGGCCGGCCGCGTTCGAGATCCTGCAGCATCGAGGTCTTGTGCGCGCCGACCTTTCGCGCGCCCTCAATGCGGCGTTCGACATCGACGCGAAAGCCGATGCCAAAACTCTCGGCGATGGCCTGCGTCTCCAGCATGATGGCCCTGGATAGCGCGCGCGTTCCCTGATCGGTGCAGATCACATCCAGCGTGGCATGGGTGAGGGCGCTGATCGGATTGAAGCAGACATTGCCCCACAGCTTCAGCCAGATCTCGTCGCGGATGCGATCGAGCACCGGCGCCTTCAGTCCTGCACGTTCGAACATGGCCGCGAGTCGCTCGACATCCGCGGTGCGCTCGCCGGAGGGTTCGCCGAGCGGAAACTTGTCGCCATAGACATGGCGGATCACCCCGGGCGCTTCGATCTCGGTGGCGGGATAGACGATGCAGCCGATGGCCCGGTGGGCGCCGAGTTCGTTCCACTGCCGGCCGCCGGGATCGACGCTCTCGAGCGCCGTGCCCTCATAGCGGTTGCCATGGCGATGGAAGTACCAATAGGGGATGCCGTTGACGGCGGTGACGAGGCGCGTATGCGGGCCGAGCAGCGGCTGCATCTGCTCGATCACGCCGGTGATGGAATGAGCCTTCAGGCAGATGATGACGTAGTCCTGCTCGCCGAGCTCAGCGGGATCGTCGGTGCAGGGAATATGCACCACGCGTTCCTCATCGCCGATCAGCAGCCTGAGACCGTTTTCGCGCATCGCTGCGAGATGGGCGCCGCGTGCGACGAGACTGACATCGGCGCCCGCACGCGCGAGCTGGACTCCGAGATAGCCGCCGATGGCGCCGGCGCCGTAAATGCAAATCTTCATGCGATGTCACCGAAACAGGCGTTGCGGAAAAATGGCAAAGGAGATTGCGCCGCGGACCGCGTGCGGTCCGCGCTGATGGCGTATTGGGCCGTAGGGCCGATTGGCGAAGCGTAATCCGCCGGCCGAGTGTGTTGTTGAAACTCCGCGGCGGATTACGGCTTCGCCGAATCCGCCCTACGGTCAAGCCACCGCCGCGTGCAACTGCGGTGCGTCGTCATGATCGAGCGCGCGGCTGATGTCGCGGATGCTGATCACGCCAACGAGTGTGTAGTCGTCGATCACGGGGACATGGCGGATGTGATGCCGGTTCATCAGGCGGCGCACATGTTCGAGCGTGTCGGTGGATGTGCAGGAAATCAGCTGCTGCACCGAGATCATCTCGGACACCTTGCGATTGACGCCGGCGGCGCCGTGCTCGGCGATGGCGCGCACCACGTCGCGCTCGGAGAACATGCCGACGGCGGTGTTGCCTTCGGTGCGGCACACATCCTTCACCACCAATGCGCTGATATTCGCGGTGCGGAGCAACTGGGCGGCGATGGCGACGGTCTCGTTCATACGGACCGTGGCGATGCGGGTGCTCTTACGACGCAGAACGTCTCCGACTTGCATGGCAACCTCCCTCGATTTTCTCTCGATGAATCCTTTGGCTGATCGGCTGAGGATCGATCTCGCAGAATGAATGTTGGTATATGGTATGCCAGTTGTCAACGCGTGATATCGGGAAGTGCAACTAAAATCTGCAGAAGGGGCAGTAATGCTGTCATTTCTGCGGTTTTCAGCTCTGCGTTTCCGGTATCACGAGATTTCGTAGCATCATTTCTGGCATGCCACGGGAGCTTTTTGCGCCTCTGTAACGCCTTCGGCTTGCCGCAAGGATGCCGCACGAAAAATGCGCTCATCCCGGCGGATGAGCGCATTTGCCTGTCGTTTTCAGGCGATCCTGGCGCCCTGGGCCGAGGCCTCTGCCGCAACCGGCTCGGTGCCGAGAATGAAGGCCCGTCGCATCGGCTTGATGACGAAGAGCGCCAGCAGTGCCGCTGTGGCGTTCAGCCCAACGGCGATGACGAAGACCGACTTCCAGCCATAGGTTGCCGCGATCACGCTGGCGAGCGGCACCAGCAGCGAGGCCGTGCCCTTGGCCGTATAGAGCATGCCGTTATTTGTCGCCGCGAATTTTGCACCGAACGTATCGCCGCAAGTTGCCGGGAAGAGACTGTAGATCTCGCCGAACACGCCGAAATAGACCGCCGTCGCGATGACGAAGACGACCGGGTTATGGCCATAGGCCGACAGTGTCAGCAGCATGAGCGCTGCCGTGCCGAAGGCGATGAACATGGTGGGCTCGCGGCCGATCGTGTCCGAGATCCAGCCGAAGATGGGGCGTCCAAAACCGTCGAAGATGCGATCCAGTGAGATTGCGAAAGTGAGGGCAGCCATCTGGAAGCCGGCGAGACTGACAGGCGTGTCGGCGATCTTGAAGTCATGGGCGATGGGGGCGATCTGCGCCGCGGTCATGAGGCCGCCGGCAGCCACCATCACGAACACCAGATACATCACCCAGAAGATCGGGCTGCGCAGCACCTGCGGCGGCGTGAAATCGATCTTCGTTTGCGGCAGATTGAGCTGCTTCTTGCGCATCGGCATGACTTGCATTGGCGGGCGCATGAACAGCGCGAGCAGCACGACGATGACGCCCTGGCCGATGCCGAAATCGAAGAAGGCGGTCTGATAGCCGCTCTCTGCGATCACATGAGCGATCGGGACCACGGTGAGTGCGGCGCCTGCACCAAAGCCGGCGGCGGTGGCGCCGGCGGCGAGGCCGCGGCGATCGGGAAACCACTTGAGGGCGTTGCCGACGCATGTGCCGTAGACTGCGCCTGCGCCGATGCCGCCGATCACGGCGCCGGCATAGAGCATCGCGAGCGTGTCGGCATAGGAGTTGAGAACCCACGCGATGCTGATCATGACGCCGCCGAACATGATGACGACGCGCGGGCCGTATTTGTCGACGAACCATGCCTCGACCGGCACGAGCCAGGTTTCGATGAGCACGAACAGCGTGAACGCAAACTGGATCGAGGCGCGGCCCCAGTGATGCTTGGCGTCGATCGGATCGACGAACAGGGTCCAGCCATATTGAAGATTGGCGATCATCGCCATGCAGACGATGCCCATCGCAAGCTGGATCCAGCGGAAGTTGCCGGATGGCGAGGCGGGGGTATGCGCGGAGTCAGTTTGCGAAATCATCGGACCTCCCAATGTGCGCTGTTGCTCTTCTTCCGCGACGGGCTGTCGCAGGTGTGTGGCTTATTGCCGCAAGCGCAGGTGGGAGGCTGGTATATTAAATGCCATGGCGCAACACGGAACTTGGCCGATCACGCGGATTTTGTTGCTGCGCCGCAGCGCTTTTCGACGCTCGTCATGCCGGCAAACGAAAACGCGCCCGGCGAACCGGGCGCGTTGGATCGGTGTGATGTCGGCAGAGGCGAGGGCTAGGCCATTGCCTTGCTCACCACCACCTTGCGCCAGGGCTTGAGCACCGCGATCGCCAGCAGCGAGGCCAGGACGTTGGCGCCGGCGGCGATCAGGAACACGCTGTCCCAATTGCCGGACGACTGCTGCATGTAATTCGCGGCCGGCACGAGCAGCGCGGCGGTGCCTTTTGCCGTGTAGAGCAGGCCGGCATTGGTGGTCGCGAATTTCGAGCCGAACGTGTCCGTGCAGGTCGATGGGAAAAGCGAGTAGATTTCACCCCAGGCGAAGAACACAAAGCCCGACAGCAGCACGAACCACAACGGATCCTGGCCCCACATATAGAGCGCCCAGATGCCGAGGCCTTCCATGCCGAAGGCGATGAACATGGTGTTCTCGCGGCCGATCATGTCGGAGATCCAGCCGAAGAACGGACGCGTCAGGCCGTTGAGCACGCGGTCGATGGTGGCTGCGAAGGTGACTGCGGTCATGGTCATTGCCATCAGCGTCACTGGCGTATCGGCGATCTTCCAGTCGGCGGCGATGGGCTTGAGGTTTGCCGTCACCATCAGGCCGCCGGCGCCGACGATCACGAACATGAAATACATCAGCCAGAAAATCGGATGGCGGATGACTTCGGTCGGTGTGTAGTTGCGGCGGGTCTGGATGATATTGGCATTCGCGACCACCGCCGGCACCTGGCCGGCCTTCGGCGCGAACAGGAAGAAGGCGAGGATCACGATGATGATGCCCTGGCCGAGACCGAAATAGAGGAAGGTGGTCTGGAAGCCGGAATCCTTGATCATCGCCTGGATCGGCGCCACGGTGAGCGCCGAGCCTGCACCGAAGCCGGCCGCGGTGATGCCGGCGGCGAGGCCGCGCTTGTCGGGAAACCACTTCAGCGCATTGCCGACGCAGGTGCCGTAGACGCCGCCGGCGCCGATGCCCGCGATGATCATGCCGAGATAGAAACCGTTGAGCGTCTCCGCCTGCGCATTGATGGCCCAACCGATGCCGCAGAGGATGCCGCCGACGAGCACGACGATCTTCGGGCCGTATTTGTCCACGAACCAGCCCTCGACCGGGACCAGCCAGGTCTCGAACAGCACGAACAGCGTGAAGGCCCACTGGATCGAGGCGCGGTCCCAGCCGAATTTTTTCTGGATGTCCGGGACGAAGAACGTCCAGCCATATTGGTAGTTGGCGATCATCACCATGGCGCCGACGCCGATGGCGAGTTGGGTCCAGCGATAGGCATCGCTGACGCGCGCGGCACTTGGCGCCGCTCCGTGAACTGCATCAGTCATAGTTCCTCCTAATGCGCTGTTCTATTTCGTGTCCGACAGCTGCAACCGGGAGTTTGGTATATGATATGCCAACTAACAAGAGAAATCTTGTCAGTTTGTCGCAGCTAGTTTCGCATAACTGAATGTTGTGCTGCAAAAGAAATGGCGACGTATGAACAGCGAAAAGCCGGCGGTGGGAGCCGCCGGCTTCTGATTTTGAACAGTTATTTGAAGTGTAGTTACGCTGTTGCAGTGCGGGCGCGCATCCGGGTCAGGCCGTTCGAGATCACCGTCCAGAAAAGCGCGATCAGGCTGAGGATCATGATGGTGCTCACCAGCGGGTTGGAGAAGAAGACGCCGAGCGAGCCCTGCGATCCCAGCAGCGACTGCCGGAAGGCTTCCTCCGCCTTGTCGCCGAGCACGATGGCGAGCACCAGCGGGGCGAGCGGGTAGTTGCACTTCTTCAGCGCGTAGCCGATCACGCCGAATACCAGCATCATCACCACGTCGAAGGTGGAGTTGTGCACGGAATAGGCGCCGATCGCGCACAGCACCAGGATCAGCGGTGCGATGATGCTGAAGGGCACGCGCAGGATCGCGGCGAAGATCGGCACGCAGGTCAGCACGATGATGAGGCCGACGAGATTGCCGAGATACATCGAGGCGATCAGGCCCCAGACGAACTCCTTCTGCTCGACGAACAGCATCGGGCCGGGCTGCAGGCCCCAGATCAGGAGGCCGCCGAGCAACACCGCGGCGGTGGGCGAACCGGGGACGCCGAGCGACAGCATCGGCAACAGGGCCGAGGTGCCGGCGGCGTGGGCAGCGGTCTCGGGCGCGATCACGCCTTCGATCTCACCCTTGCCAAAATTCTTGCCGTTCTTCGAGACGCGCTTGGCGATGCCGTAGCTCATGAACGACGCCGGCGTCGCACCGGCTGGCGTGACACCCATCCAGCAACCGATGATGCAGGAGCGGAGCGACGTCATCCAGTATTGCGGCAGGCTCATCCAGGTACGCAGTACGACGCGCAGATCGATCTTCGCCTTGCCGCCGCGGAAGTTGAGGCCTTCTTCCATGGTCAGGAAGATTTCGCCGAGACCGAACAGGCCGATGACCGCGATCAGGAAGTCGAAGCCGTTCAGCAATTCGGTGGAGCCGAAAGTGAGACGGAGCTGGCCGGTGATGGAGTCGAGGCCGACGGCAGCCAGCGCAAAGCCGATCATCATGGCCGCGATGGTCTTGAAGGGGGGCTCCTTACTCAATCCGACGAAACTACAGAAGGCGAGGAAATAGACCGCGAATTTCTCCGCGGGCCCAAATCGTAAGGCGAAGCCCGCCACCAGCGGTGCGACCAGCGTGATCATGACGACGGCGAACAGCGCGCCGACGAATGACGAGGTGAAGGCAGCGGTCAGCGATTCGGCGGCCTTGCCCTGCTGGGCCATCGGATAGCCGTCGAAGGTGGTGGCAACCGACCATGGCTCGCCCGGTATGTTGAACAGGATCGATGTGATCGCGCCCCCGAACAGCGCCCCCCAATAGATGCAGGACAGCATGATGATGGCCGAGGTCGGCGGCATGCTGAAGGTGAGGGGCAGCAGGATGGCGACGCCATTGGCGCCGCCAAGGCCCGGCAGAACGCCGATGATGACGCCAAGCACGATGCCGAGCACCATCACCGCGATGTTGAAGGGCTGCAGCGCGACCGCGAAGCCTTGAAACAGATTGACGAGTTCTTCCATGTCGAAAAGTCCTTGCGACGAGACGCGACGGAATTAGAGGCCGAGCATGTCTTCGAGCGGTCCCTTCGGGAGCGGCACGAGGAACCAGCGTTCGAAAATCAGGTAGGTGACGATCGGCATGCCGAGCGAAATCGCGGCGATGATCGGCCAGTCATATTTGCCGAGCCAGCGCATGAACCAGGCGATGAAGATCATCGATGTCACGTAGAGGCCGAGGAAGGGCATCGTGGCGACATAAATGCAGGTGGGGATGACGACGCTGAACACCTGCCGCAGTTGACCCCATTCGGCGAATAGCGGGCCGTCCTCTTCGCGCAGCGTATTGAGGAGATTGATGAGGCTGGAGATGATGATGAACAGGCCGATATAGAACGGGAAGAAGCCGGCCTTCGGCCCTTCAGCGCCCCAATTGATGCCGGCTTTGACACTGCCATAGACGACGAGGGCGCCGAACAGGCCGATGACGGTGGTGACGCCGGCCTCGACCGCCTTATGTGTCGGGCCTGAATTGTGAGACTGCTGCGTGGTCATGAGACGTCCATTTCGAACTTGCGGATCGGGCTGGGAGTGGCCGGCTCAGTGACGTGAGCCGGCTCAGCGCGGTGCGTCTGCTTCAGCTGCGAGCTCAGTTGCTCGCAAGGAAGCCGGCTTCCTTCATCAGCGTCTCGTGACGCTTCTCTTCAGTGCCCACCCAGCCGGCGTAATCGCCGCCGGTCATGAAGGTGGTGTTGAAGGCGCCGCTCTTCATCAGGTCCTGCCACTCGGGTGTGGCGCGGATCTTCTTGAACAGCTCGACGTAATATTCGATCTGGTCCTTGGTGGCCTTCGGCGACATGAAGATGCCGCGCAGCATCACATATTCGATATCGAGCCCCTGCGATTTACAGGTCGGGATGTCCTTCCAGCTCTTGCCGTCGGCGACCGGCTCGTCATAGGCCATCGGCTTGTTGTCGAACACACAGAGCGGCCGCACCTTGCCGCCGCGCCACTGCGCCACGGCTTCGATGGGATTGTTGACGGTGGAGTCGACATGCTGGCCGACGAGCTGCACGGCAACTTCGCCGCCGCCTTTATAGGGGATGTAGGTGAACTTGCTGCCGATCGCCTTTTCCATGGCGACGGTGATGATCTGGTCTTCCTGCTTCGAGCCGGTGCCGCCCATCTTCATGGTGCCGGGAGGTGCAGCCTTCACGGCGGCGATGTACTCTTTCACCGTCTTGTAGGGCTTGTCGGCATTGACCCACAGAACGAATTCATCGAGCGCCAGCATCGCGACCGGGGTCATGTCCTTCCAGTTAAAGGGAATGCCGGTGGCGAGCGGTGTCGTGAACAGGTTCGACAGCGTGATGATGATCTTGTGCGGATTGTTGTTCGCGGACTTCACATCGAGGAAGCCTTCGCCGCCGGCGCCGCCCGACTTGTTGATGACCACAAGCGGCTGCTTCATCAGATTGTGCTTGGTGACGATGCCCTGAATGGTGCGCGCCATCTGGTCGGCGCCGCCGCCGGTGCCGGCGGGCACGATGAATTCGACGGGCCGCGTCGGCTCCCATGCAGCGGAAGCGGGGAGCGGAGCTCCCAGGCCTAGAATGGACGCCGCGGCGGCCAGCGCGAGACATGAAGCAGAAGGTTTCATTGTTTCTCTCCCATTCGTTTTGATGCGTCGGTCGTTCGCCGACTTGTCATCGTCAGTTCTTGGTCGTCAGTGCGTGGTCAATCGTCCTTTGAGTTTCCAGACTGCAGGGATGTGAGCAGGCCCTTGCACGCGCCACATGCGCGCGTCAGACTGCCGAGCCGGAAAGCGGCTCGCCTGCAAAATGGGTGAGTGGGTTTGGATCGCTGTGTCATAGCGTCTATGGCATCGCGCGCGCCCGCCAGGGGCCCGCTCGGCCTTCGTCCTCCCCCGGTATGCTTTTTGTTCAAATCTCAAGCATTACCGTTTGTGTAGTTTGGTATGCGATATGCCACGCGGCAAGCGATTAGAGTCGTTAAAAGCCGGGCAGGCCAATATGCCGCAGGGGGCGGGAGGTCTCGCTGCGATGCAACCTCAGGGCAAAAAAGAGGCCCCGGAAAACCGGGGCCGAGGTTCGGGAGGAACGTTGAGGAGAAAGCGGACCGTGGTCCGCAGAACTCGGAAATCAGAGGCCGAAGCGCGGCAGGTCGCCATTGCGCAGCGAGATCCGAGCGCTGGCCATCAGTGCACGATCGATCGAGGCAAGCAGGCGGCCGAAGAAGCCGTTGGAGGCAGCAAGGTCGAGGGAGGCGGTCTTGGACATCGGTATTTCCTCTGGAGGCGCATCCGCGCCGCGTTCTGATCTGACGCTAATCTACGTATACCAGATGCCACGACCAGAGCTTTCTTCGCATAGCAGCAAGAAAATTTTGCAATGCAAAATGCGACGATTTGATTTTCTTATCAAAGTTCCATCTGTGAGGTGTTTGGGGAGATTGGCGCGCCCGACGTAAAAAGGCCGCCCTGAGGCGGCCTTTCGTACGAAATCGATGTGGGCGACCGATTACTCCGCGGCGACCTTGCGCGGCGGATCGAGGGCGCCGCTGTCGTGGATTTCGGCGACCTGATGGTCGCTGAAGCCGAGCACCTGCTTGAGGATCTCGTCGGTGTGCTCGCCGAGCAGCGGCGAGCGCTCAACCTTGGTCGGGCTATCCGACAGCTTGATCGGATTGCCCACCGACAGATATTCGCCGCGCTCGGGATGATCGACCTTGACCATGGTGCCGGTGGCGTAAAGCGACTGGTCCTCGGCGATTTCCTTCATGGAGAGGATCGGACCGCAAGGGATGTCATCCTTGTTGAGGATGTCCATCGCCTCGAACTTGGTCTTGGTCATCGTCCACTGTTCGATGCGAGCGAAAATCTCGTTGAGGCGCGGCAGGCGGACGGCCGGCTTGCTGTAGTTCGGATCGGTCTTCCAGCCGGGTTCGCCGATGACGTCGCAGATCTTCTCCCACACCGGCGCCTGGGTGATGAAGTAGATGTAGGCGTTCGGATCGGTCTCCCAGCCCTTGCACTTCAGGATGCGGCCCGGCTGGCCGCCACCGGAGTCATTGCCGGCGCGCGGCACGGCATCGCCGAACGGGACGCCTTCGCCGAACTGGCTGTATTCCTTGAGCGGACCGTGGGCGAGGCGCTGCTGGTCGCGCATTTTGACGCGCGAGAGATTGAGCACGCCGTCCTGCATCGCGGCGGTGACCTTCTGGCCTTTGCCGGTCTGCGTGCGCTGATACAGCGCGGTGACGATGCCGAGCGCGAGATGCAGGCCGGTGCCGCTGTCGCCGATCTGCGCGCCGGTGACGAGGGGCAGGCCATCGCGGAAACCGGTGGTCGACGCAGCACCGCCGGTGCACTGTGCGACGTTTTCATAGACCTTGCAGTCTTCATAGGGACCGGGACCGAAACCTTTGATCGATGCGACGATCATCTTCGGGTTGATCTCCTGGATCTTCTCGAACGGGAAGCCCATGCGGTCGAGCACACCCGGCCCGAAGTTCTCGACGAGAACATCGCACTGCTTCATCAGTGCGGTGAGGACTTCCTTGCCCTTCGGGTTCTTGGTGTCGAGGGTGATGGAGCGCTTGTTGTGGTTCAGCATGGTGAAATACAGGCTGTCCACATTCGGAATGTCCTGCAGCTGACCGCGGGTGATGTCGCCGACGCCGGGACGCTCGACCTTGATCACGTCGGCGCCGAACCAGGCGAGAAGCTGCGTGCAGGTCGGGCCCGATTGCACATGGGTGAAGTCGAGAATGCGAACGCCTTTGAGCGCCTGTGTCATTGTTTTACTCCCGTCGTTATTGGCTTGCCGCGGCCATTAAATAAAAGGCTGGCAGATGGAAGGTTGGCGGGATCGTGCGATCCCGCCGTGTCGGATTATTTCTTCTTGCTCAAAACGCTCTGCGGATTGAGGTTGCCGATGCGGCCGCTTTCGCTGCCGGCGGCCGGATCGATCACCGCATTGATGAGCGTCGGCTTGCCCGAATCCATCGCCTCGTTGACGGCGCGCTTGAGTTCGTCCGGCGAGGTCGCGTTCACACCGACGCCGCCGAAGGCCTGCATCATCATGTCGTAGCGCGAGCCCTTGACGAAGACGGTGGGGGCGACATCGGGGCCGCCGGTCGGATTGACGTCGGTGCCGCGATAGATGCCGTCATTGTTGAAGACGACGATGCAGACCGGCAGGTTGTAGCGGCAGATGGTCTCGACCTCCATGCCGCTGAAACCGAACGCGCTGTCGCCTTCGATGGCCAGCACCGGCTTGCCGGTCTCGACGGCGGCGGCGATGCAATAGCCCATGCCGATGCCCATGATGCCCCAGGTGCCGACATCGATGCGCTTGCGCGGCTGGTACATGTCGACGATGCCGCGGGCGAGATCGAGTGTGTTGGCGCCTTCATTGACGAGCATCGCGTCCGGGCGTTCGGCGATGATGGTGCGGAGAACGCCGAGTGCACCATGGTAATCCATCGGCGAGTTGTTGTTCATCAGCTTCGGCGCCATCTTCGCGACGTTCTCGTCGCGCTTCTTGGTGACGGCGCCGGTCCAGTCGGCGGAGGCCTTCGTCCAGCTCTTGTCCATGGCATCGAGCAGAGCGGTGACGCAGGAGCCGATATCACCAACCACAGGAGCTACGATCTCGACGTTGGAATCCATTTCCTTCGGCTCGATATCGATCTGGATGAACTTCTTCGGCGCATCGCCCCAGGCCTTGCCCTTGCCATGCGACAGCAGCCAGTTGAGGCGCGCGCCGATCAACATGACGACGTCAGAGTCCTTCAGCACGGTGGAACGTGCAGCGCCGGCGCATTGCGGATGGGTGTCGGGCAGCAGGCCCTTGGCCATGCTCATGGGCAGGAACGGAATCCCGGATGTCTCAACCAGCGCCTTCACGGCGTCGTCGGCCTGCGCGTAAGCCGCGCCCTTGCCGAGAATAATCAGCGGCTTCTTGGCCGACTTCAGCACGTCGAGCGCGCGCTTGATGCTGTCGGGGGCGGGGATCTGCGCCGGAGCGGCGTCGATCACCTTCACCAGCGACTTGCGGCCGGCTTCGGCATTCATCACCTGGCCGAACAGTTTTGCCGGCAGATCGAGATAGACGCCGCCGGGACGACCCGACACCGCCGCGCGGATGGCGCGGGCAAGGCCGATGCCGATGTCCTGCGCATGCAGCACTCGGAAAGCGGCCTTGCACAGCGGTTTGGCGATGGCGAGCTGATCCATCTCTTCATAGTCGCCCTGCTGCAGGTCGACGATCTCACGTTCGGACGATCCGGAGATCAGGATCATCGGGAAGCAGTTGGTGGTGGCATGGGCGAGGGCGGTGAGGCCGTTGAGGAAGCCTGGTGCCGAGACGGTGAGACACACGCCCGGCTTCTTGGTGAGATAGCCGGCGATGGACGCGGCGTAGCCCGCGGCCTGTTCGTGGCGGAAGGAGAGAACACGAATGCCTTCGGCCTGCGCCATGCGGCCGAAGTCGGTGATCGGAATGCCCGGAACGCCGTAGATCGTGTTGAGGCCGTTCAGCTTGAGTGCATCGATGATCAGATGGAAGCCATCTGTCAGATCCTGTTCGGTCGATGTGTCGATGCTGTGAACTGCGGACATTCCGCTCTCCCTGACGTTTCTGAACTCGTATGGTTGTTGGATCTTGTCGCGCGGCGTGCCGCACGACGGCGTTACGTAACCGATGCCTCTAGCTAAAAAGTTCCTGGCCGTGCGCCTCGACATAAGAGGCGAGACCAAGCGTATGATCGCGTGCGAGCTTTTCGGCGAGCTCGGTGTCGCGTTCCTCGAGTGCCTCGATGATGGCGAGATGCTCGGGAAGAGAGGTCGCAGTGCGATCGACCCGGCCGATGGTCAGCTGACGATAGCCGCGCACATGCAGCAGGATGTCGTTGGTCATGTCGATCAGCACCGGCGACTCGCTGAGCGCCAGCACCGCTTGATGGAAGGCGATATTCGCTTTCGAATATTCCTCGACGTGATCCTGCGGCAGGCGGTCCTTGCCGAAATCCTTGAAGAAGTCGCGCAGCGCCGAGATGTCTTTCTTGCGTGCGGTGGTGGTGATCAGCCGGGCGGCCATGCTTTCCAGCGCAGCCCAGGCGCGGATCATGTCCACAATCTCGTTCTTGGTTTTGCGCACCACCACGATGCCGCGGCGCGGGACGGTCTTCACGAAACCGTCCTGCTCCAGCATGGCGATGGCTTCGCGGATCGGGGTGCGGCTGACGCCGAGACGTTCGGAGAGGGCGCGCTCGTCGAGCATCACCGGATCCGGTGTCGTGTAGATGTCCATCTTGAGAATGGCTTCTTTCAAGGCTTCATAGGCCTTGGTCTTGAAGCTGGTCTCGGGTGCGATCCGAACGATCGCAAGGTCGGCTTCGGACATAATGGGCGACGCCTTGGTTGGTTTTCGCGTGGGCATGAATCATCTCCGGTCGGGGACGACATACCACAGAAACAACGTTGAGAATTTTTGGCATGCCAGATGCCAGCATGTCAAGCTGACGGCTATTTCAGCAATTTTGCGCTGCACCGCGCCTTGACTTTCAAGTTTCTGGCATACCAAATGCCATCAATTCGTCCGCGTCAAGAAACGCAATGGGAGAAGGCCATGTCTCAATCGAATCTCGCCATCAAAGAAGCTGCGCCATCAGCCAAGGAGGCCGTTCGCAAGGTGCTCGACGCCGTCAAGGCGGACAAGCGCACTAGCCTGACGGCGCCGGAAGGCAAGCTTGTCTGCGACGCCTATGGCATTCCCGTTCCGAAGGAAGGCGTTGCGACCTCGGCCGCGGATGCGGCGAAGCTCGCAGGCGGCATGGGCTTTCCGGTGGTGATGAAGATCGTTTCCCCGGACATTCTCCACAAGACGGAAGCGGGCGGCGTCATCGTCGGCGTGAAGACGGCTGAAGATGCGCAGAAGGCCTACGACACCATTCTGGCCAATGCCAAGAAGTACAAGGCCGACGCCAAGATCGAAGGCGTCCAGGTTCAGCAGATGCTGATGGGCGGCACCGAGGTGATCATCGGCTCGATCACCGATGGTTCGTTCGGCAAGCTGGTGGCGTTCGGCCTCGGCGGCGTGCTCGTCGAAGTGCTGAAGGATGTCACCTTCCGCCTCGCGCCCGCAACTAATGAAGACGCGCTGTCGATGCTCGACGGCATCCAGGCGGCCGAGATGCTGCACGGCGTGCGCGGCGGCGATCCCGCCAATCGCGAGGCGCTGGCCGACATTATCGTCAAGGTCTCGCAGCTCGTCAGCGATTTCCCTGAAATGGTCGAGCTCGATCTCAACCCGGTCTTCGCCACCAAGAAGGATGCGATTGCGGCCGACGTCCGCATCGTCGTTGATTTCGACTACAAGCCGAAGCCGGCGCCGCGGGCAAAGGAAGAAATCGTTGCGGCCATGAACCGCATCATGATGCCGAAGGCCGTCGCTGTGATCGGTGCCTCTGCCGAAGATGGCAAGATCGGCAACTCGGTGATGAAGAACCTCATCAACGGCGGCTACAAGGGCGAAATCTACCCGATCCATCCGAAGGCCGACGAGATCATGGGCCGCAAGGCCTATAAGAGCGTCAAGGATGTACCCAGTGTGATCGACACTGCGGTGTTCGCGATCCCGGCGAAATTTGTTGCGGGTGCGCTGATCGAATGCGGTGAAAAGAAAATTCCCGGCGCGGTGCTGATCCCGTCTGGTTTTGCCGAAGCCAATGAACCTGCATTGCAGGAAGAGATCGTCGAGATCGGCAAGAAATACGATGTGCGCCTGATGGGGCCGAACATTTACGGCTTCTACTACACGCCGTCGAATCTCTGCGCGACCTTCTGTACCGCTTACGACGTGAAGGGCTCGGCGGCTCTGTCGTCGCAGTCCGGCGGCATCGGCATGGCGATCATCGGCTTCTCGCGCTCGGCCAAGATGGGCGTCTCGGCCATTGTGGGCCTCGGCAACAAGTCGGATATCGACGAGGACGATCTGCTCGCCTTCTTCGAGCAGGACCCGAACACCACGATCATCGCGCAGCATTGCGAGGATCTTAAGGATGGCCGTGCCTTCGCGGAAGCCGCCAAGCGCGTCTCCAAGAAGAAGCCGGTGGTGGTGCTCAAGGCGGGCCGTACCTCGGCCGGCGCCAAGGCGGCCTCGTCGCATACCGGCGCGCTCGCCGGCAACGACAAGATCTACGAGGACGTGCTGAAGCAGTCGGGTGTCATCCGCGCCCGTTCGCTGCGGCAGCTGCTCGAATTCGCCCGCGGCATTCCGGTGCTGCCGACGCCGAAGGGCGAGAACGTGCTGATCATCACCGGTGCCGGTGGCTCGGGTGTGCTGCTGTCGGACGCGGTGGTGGACAACGGGTTGTCGCTGATGGCGATGCCGCCGGATCTGGATGCCGCGTTCCGCAAGTTCATCCCGCCTTTCGGTGCTGCCGGCAATCCGGTGGATATCACGGGCGGCGAGCCGCCGATCACCTATGTGAACACGGTGAAGCTCGGCCTCGAGGATGATCGCATCCACTCGCTGATCCTCGGCTACTGGCACACGATCGTGACCCCGCCGATGGTGTTCGCCAAGAACATGGTCGAGATCAAGAATGCGATGAAGGCCAAGGGCATCGAGAAGCCGATGGTCGCTTCGCTGGCGGGCGATATCGAAGTGGAAGAGGCTGCGGAATATCTCTACCAGAACGGCATCCCGGCCTATGCCTATTCGACGGAGCTTCCGGTGGAAGTGCTCGGCGCCAAGTACAAGTGGGCGCGCGGGGCAGGGCTGCTGTAAGGCTTGGCTGATCGAAATCAAAACGAAGCGCCGCTCGGGAAACCGGGCGGCGTTTTCTTATCCGTCATTGCGAGCGTAGCGAAGCAATCCAGTCTTCATTCTTGCGGCTTCTGGATTGCTTCGTCGCTGCGCTCCTCGCAATGACTTGGAGAAAACTGAGCGTTACACAATCACCTTCTGCTCAGCCACGCCCTCGCGGCCGAAGATGCGCAGATAGCGTTCGATCTCTTCCGGGCTACCACCCGTCGTCTTCGCCGGATTGTCCGAGAGCTTCACCGCCGCCCGTCCATTCGCCGCCGTGATCTTGCAGACCAGGCTGATGGGATCGAGCGTATCCAGCCCGCGCGGGTGCGCGCCGCGGAAATCGTTGGTCGCCATGGTGCCCCAGCCGAAGCTTTCGCGGATGCGTCCGCGGAACCGCTTGTGCAGGTCGATCATCAGGTCGACCTCGAGGCCGTCGCTGAACATTGCGCGCTTCTTGCGCGGGTCTTCGCCGCGCATGGCGTACCAGGCGATGACCTCCTCGCCGGCGGCCACAGGCTCCTTGCTGTCCATGCGCATGCCCGTCCATTTCGACGCCCAGGGCGGCGCGTCGCGCAGGAACTGGGTCATGCCGAACGTGTCGGGCAGGATGATCAGCAGCTCGCCGTCATAGACTTCCTGCCACTTCGCCAGCACCTGATACTGCGCCTGCTTCAGCGCCTCGTCGCTGTCGGCGAGACAGCCGAACACCATGGGCAATTCGTGCGAGTTCGTGCCGATGGCTTCGAACGAATGCTTGAAGGCGAGCAGGGCGTTCGAGGTGCCGACAAAGCTGCGGCCGAGCTCGTTGGCCATCGCGTCCGTCACCCATTCCTGCCACAGGAAGCCGTGGCGGCGGCGGGTGCCGAATTCGGCCAGACGCAGGTCCGGATAGGCCTGCAGCTTCTTGATCTTGCTCCACAGCTTGGTCTTGGTGTGGGCGTAGAGAATATCCAGCTCGAACTTGTCCAGCGAAGCCATGGCGATGCGCGAACGCAATTCGCTGACGATGGCGAGGGCGTAGATCTCCCACATGGTCACCGCGGCCCAATCGCCCTCGAAGGTCAGGACATATTGGCCGTCGACAGTTTCGAGTTTGTAGTCGGGCAGCCGGAAGGTGCGGAGATATTCGATATATTCCGGACGGAAAATGTCGCGGCGGCCGTAGAAGCGGTTGCCGGCCAGCCAGATCAGCTCGTTCTCGCGGAAGGTGAGGGTCCGGGCATGATCCAGTTGTGCGCGCAGGACGACCTCCGGGATGATTTCCGCCAGCCGCACGGTCTTGGTGCGGTTGATCAGGCTGAAGGTCACCGGCACGTTCGGATAGAGCATCCAGATGAACTGGTGCATCAGGAACTTGTAGAAATCCGTATCCAGCAGGGAGCGGATGATCGGATCGAGCCGGTAATTGTGGTTGTGGACCCGGGTGGCGAAATCCATCATCGCAACGCCACTCCCCAAATCATGCCTGACACCGGCATTTTTTCCATGAGCGGCATCGCCGCAATATCGACGCCGCAACCGCGGCCCATTGATGAAATTGGCGTATCCGCGAGCCAAAAGGATGTCAACGCAATGGCTGAATCCGGAATCCGGAATCATTCGGGTGTAATCGGCGCCGCCGCCGCCGCCGCCGCCGCTGCCGATCGGTGTCGTGGCTGCGGTCGATCGCGGTGACGGCCTCACATCGAGGGAGGGCTCATGCGACCGCCGGTCGCGGAAAGATTCTCGCTGCGCGCCGCCTGTCTTTAGTCTCCGCGCGCGCGGGATGCGCGTCGTGTGATCAAAACTTCAGCGACTTGCCTCATATGTTGCTGTAAGTGCAGCCTTGACAAAAAACAGAGGCGCCGGATTATTTGCATGCGAACTAATTTTGGACTGCTCGCGCATGCCACCGGCGACGCGACGACATTGGTTCACTGAGTTTGAGCCTGCGAGACCTCTACCGCACTATCTTTCGCAATCGTTGATCACACATGCGTGGATCACAACGGGAGTTCGATCATGATTACGGCTCGTACACTTGGTTCACTCGCCATCGCCGGCGCGTTGGCGCTGACTTTCGGTCGGACTGCCTCGGCACAGGACACGATCAAGATCGGCGAACTCAACAGCTACAAGACGCAGACGGCATTCCTTGATCCTTACAAGAAGGGATGGGAGCTGGCGATCGAAGAGATCAACGCCAAGGGCGGCGTACTCGGCAAGAAGCTCGAAGTGATTTCGCGTGACGATGGTTCTTCGCCGGGCGATGCGGTGCGCGTCGCCGAAGAACTGGTGACGCGCGAAGGCGTCAACATTCTCGCCGGCACCTTCCTGTCCAATACCGGCCTCGCGGTGACGGAATTCGCAGGCAAGAAGCAAGTGTTCTTCCTGGCCGCCGAACCGCTGACCGACAAGATCACCTGGCAGAACGGCAATCGCTACACGTTCCGCCTGCGCGCGACGACCTATATGCAGGTCGCCATGCTGGTGCCGGAGGCGCTCGCGGCGAAGAAGAAGCGCTGGGCGCTGGTCTATCCGAACTACGAATACGGCCAGGCGGCAGCAGCGACCTTCAAGGAGATGATGAAGGCGAAGCAGCCCGACATCGAATTCGTCACCGAGCAGGCGCCGCCGCTCGGCAAGGTCGATGCGGGTGCCGTGGTGCAGGCGATCGACGATGCCAAACCCGACGCGATCTTCAACGTGCTGTTCGGTGCCGATTTTGCCAAGCTCGTGCGTGAAGGCGGTACGCGCGGCGTGTTCAAGGATCGCACGGTGGTGAGCGTGCTGTCGGGTGAGCCGGAATATCTCGATCCCGTGAAGGAAGAGGCGCCGGTCGGCTGGATCGTCACCGGCTATCCCTGGGACAAGATCAAGATCCCGGAGCACCAGACTTTCCTCGCCGCCTATCAGAAGAAGTACAACGATTATCCGCGCCTCGGATCGATCGTCGGCTATGCCACCATGAAGTCGCTCGCCGCAGGTATTGCCAAAGCCGGATCGACGGACACCGAGAAGCTGATTGCGGCATTCCGTGGTCTCGCCGTCGATGGCCCGTTCGGCCCCTTCACCTATCGCGCCAGCGATCATCAGGCGACGGCCGGTGCGTTCGTCGGCAAGATCGCGCTGGAGAACGGCAAGGGCACCATGACGGATATCAAGTACGTCGATGGCGCTTCGGTGCTTCCGAGCGACGCCGAAGTGAAGAAGCTTCGTCCGGCTGCCGAGTAAGGGAACGAGGCCGATGATGACAACGCGTGCTCTCTCCACGGTATCCGCGCGGGGAGAGGTGGGGCTCCGATGAATCTCAACGCGTTCGTCTTCCAGGCCATCAACGGGCTGTCGGCGGCATCGGGCCTGTTCCTGGTCGCCGTCGGCCTGTCGCTGATCTTCGGCGTCACCCGGATCGTCAACATCGCCCACGGGTCCCTCTATATGCTGGGGACCTATATCGCCTACAGCCTCGCCACCAAGCTCGGCGGTGCGCTCGGCTTCTGGGGCGGCATCGTGCTGACCGCCATCCTGGTCGGCATCCTTGGCGCCATTATCGAGGTCCTGCTGCTGAGGCGCATCTATCGCGCGCCCGAACTGTTCCAGCTGCTCGCAACATTTGCGCTGGTGCTCGTGTTCAATGATGCTGCGCTGTGGATCTGGGGGCCGGAAGACCTGCTTGGCCCGCGTGCGCCCGGGCTGAAGGGCTCCATCGAAATCCTCGGCCGGCGGCTACCGACTTACGACATCTTCCTGATCGTCGTCGGCCCCGTGGTCCTGCTGCTGCTTCACATGGCCTTGTCGAAGACGCGCTTCGGCCGGTTGATGCGCGCTGCGACGCAGGACCGCGAGATGGTCGGTGCGCTCGGCGTCAATCAGGCGATGCTGTTCACCGGTGTATTCGCGCTCGGCGCGATGCTCGCCGGGCTCGGCGGCGCGCTGCAGATCGCCCGCGAGCCGGCGACATTGACGACGGACCTGAATGTCATCGGTGACGCCTTCGTCGTGGTCGTCGTCGGCGGCATGGGATCGATCACCGGCGCCTATGTCGCCGCGGTGCTGATCGCCGAAGTGAAGGCGCTTTGCATCGCGCTCGGCGTGATCGACTTCGGCCTGTTCACCGTCAACTTCTCCAAGATGACACTGGTCGCCGAGTTTCTCGTCATGGCCATCGTGCTGATTGCACGGCCTTACGGATTGCTCGGCCGCGAGCAGGGCGCGGTACGCAGCGTGGCCGAGCCCGAGGAACCGCTGCGCCCGGCGACGACGGCGACGAAGATCGCCGGCCTCGTCGTGCTGTTCGTGCTGATCTGCATGCCGCTGATCGCCAAGAGTTCGCCCTACACGCTGGTGCTCGGCATCGACGTGCTGATTGCGATCCTGTTTGCGGCCAGTCTGCATTTCATCATGGGGCCCGGCGGCATGCATTCATTCGGCCACGCCGCTTACTTCGGTCTCGGCGCCTATGGTGCGGCTCTGCTGGTGAAGTGGTTCGCTGCGCCGATGGGCATCGCGCTGTTGTCTGCACCCTTGGCTGCGCTTGTCGGCGCGCTGCTGTTCGGCTGGTTCGCCGTGCGCCTGTCCGGTGTCTATCTCGCGATGCTGACGCTGGCTTTTGCGCAGATCGTCTGGGCCGCGGTGTTCCAGTGGGAAACGCTCACCGGTGGCTCCAACGGCGTGCTCGGTGTCTGGCCATCGGCGCCGTTCGACAGCCGTCCGGCATTCTACTATCTCACGCTCGCGCTCGCAGCGCTCGGCGTGTTCGTGATCCGGCGTTTCCTGTTTGCGCCATTCGGCTATGCCATGCGGGCCGGGCGTGACTCGCCGTTGCGCGCCGAGGCGATCGGGCTCGACGTCAAACGCATCCATTGGCTGGCTTTCGCCATCGCGGGATGCATCTGCGGAGTCGCCGGTGGATTGTTTGCCTTCGCCAAGGGATCGATCTCGCCCGAGACGATCGCCGTCGGCCGGTCCATCGACGGTCTGGTGATGGTGCTGCTGGGTGGCTTGCAGACATTGACCGGCCCGATCGTGGGCGCATCGGTCTTTGCGGTGCTCCAGGACAGCATCATGCGATCCACCGAATATTGGCGCGCACTGCTCGGCGGCGTTATCCTGCTGCTGGTGCTGGCATTCCCGGCGGGCATCGTCGGTGGTCTCTCCAAGCTGTTCGCGCGTCGGAAGGCAGCCTCATGAGCGATCTCAGCATTCGTCAGCTGTCAAAATCCTTCGGCGGCGTTCGCGCGGTCAACGATGTGTCGTTCGAGATCAAGCGCGGCGAATTTCTCGCGCTGATCGGGCCGAACGGCGCCGGCAAATCCACCTGCTTCAACATGATCAACGGCCAGTTGCCGCCGGATTCCGGCGAGATCTGGTTCGAAGGCAACAGGCTCGATGGCCGGAAGCCGCGCGATATCTGGCGGCTCGGCATCGGCCGCACGTTCCAGGTGGCGGCGACTTTCAATTCGATGACGGTGGTCGAGAACGTGCAGATGGCGCTGCTCTCGCACGCCAACCAGATCTATCGACTATGGCAGCCGGCACGCGCGCAACATCGCGAGCGCGCGCTCGAACTTCTTGCCCAGGTCGGCATGGCGGACGCCGCGGATCGGCCAAGCCGCGAACTCGCCTATGGCGACGTCAAGCGCGTCGAACTCGCCATTGCGCTGGCCAACGATCCGCGGCTGCTGTTGATGGACGAACCGACCGCGGGCATGGCTCCGAAAGAGCGCAACGACCTGATCGCGCTGGTGAAGCGGTTGGTGATTGAACGCGGCATCTCCGTGCTGTTCACCGAACATTCGATGGATGTCGTCTTCGCCTTCGCCGATCGCATCATCGTGCTGGCGCGCGGACGCCTGATCGCCGATGGCGATGCGAAGTCGATCCGCGACAATCCGCAAGTGCAGGAAGTCTATTTCGGCACCGGCAAGACCTTCAAGGTGGAGGTGAAGGCATGAGCGCGCCGATGCTCTCGGTCAAGGAGCTGCGCGCCTCCTATGGCGCCGCGCAGATCCTGTACGATCTCGGGTTCGAGGTCGGTCGCGGCGAAGTCGTCGCGCTCATGGGCCGTAACGGCGCCGGCAAGACCACCACCATGAAAGCTGTCATGGGCCTGATGGCGCAAGCGGCCGGCAAGATGGTGTTCGACGGGCACGACATCTCCGGCCGCCAGCCCTATGAAATCGCGCGGCTTGGCCTCGGTTTCGTCCCGGAAGATCGCCGCATCTTCTCCGATCTCACCGTGCTGGAGAATCTCGATATCGGCCGACAGCCGCCGCGCAAATTCAGCGACGGCGTCGACGCGCCGGTGTGGACCGAGCAGAAACTGCTCGCTTTGTTCCCCAATCTCGGCGAGATGCCGAACCGGCCGGGCGGCCGCATGAGTGGCGGCGAGCAGCAGATGCTGACGGTGGCGCGGACGCTGATGGGCAATCCGCTCCTGATCCTGCTCGACGAGCCCTCCGAGGGCGTGGCACCGGTGATCGTGGAAATGATGGCCAACACCATTCTCGAACTCAAGAAGGCCGGCGTCTCCATCCTGCTGTCCGAGCAAAACGTCCATTTCGCCGAACTTGTGTCCGATCGCGCTTATGTGCTCGAGAAAGGTCAAATTCGATGGAACGGGACCATGGCGGAACTGGCGGAGAACGTCGATATCCAGCGCGCCTATCTGACTGTCTAACGATCAAAACTTCATCTGTTCCTGTCACCGCGGATCGTTCATAGTTGTGGTGAAATGACGGGACTGTAGCGATGCAGAAGTCGGGCAGAGTGAAGTCGCAGGCCGGCGCCGAGGCGTCCGCCGGCTATCAGCTCGACGATCAGGTGGGGTTTTTGCTACGGGCGGCGATGCAGCGCCACACCTCGATCTTCAGTTCCACCATGAGCGACGATCTGACGCCGACGCAATTTGCCGTCATGGCGAAATTGCATGAAGTCGGGCCCAGTTCGCAGAATCATCTGGGGCGGCTGGTCTATCTGGATGCTGCGACCATCAAAGGTGTGGTCGATCGTCTTGCTCTGCGCGGTTTCGTGAACACGGAGGTCGACTCCAAAGATCGCCGCCGCCGTGCGGTATCGCTGAACGAGGAAGGCAGCCGCGTGATTGAGGCGGCGACCCGTGTTGCGGCGGATATCACGGCCAGGACGCTGCGGCCGCTGACGGCCGACGAGCAGCGGGCTTTGACCCGGCTCCTCAAGAAGATTACCTGAGCGTCCCGATCGGGCGTGGGGCGCGACCTATGCAGCGACGCCGCGATCGAGTGCGAAGTCGTCGAGCAAAGGCGAGCGATTGCCGGTAATCAAATCGCCGAGCAGCCGCGAGGCCAGATAGCTGAACGTGATGCCGTTGCCGCCATAGCCGTAAGCGGCGAAGAGGTTGGGATGATCAGGCACCGGACCGATCAGCGGCAGTCCATCGCGCGTGGTATCGAATGTGCCGGCCCAGCGATGGATGATATTCAGTTCGGCGCGAGGCCATAGAGCTTGCAGACGTTGACGCAAAACGTCAGCTTTGTCGGCAATCAGCGCATCGCGCGCGTCGGGATCAATGATCTCATCGCTGTCTTCTCCGCCGATGATGATGCGTCCGGACGGGGTGGTGCGCGCATAGAGATAGTCCTTGCTGTCTTCCCAGATCAGGACGCCGTCGCGCCACAACCGATCCGGCTGCGGCGCAGTCGCGATGGCCCAGCTCGACGAGGGCGATTGCACCTTGGTCTCCACGATATCGGGCATCACATAGCCGGTGGCGAGGATGACGTGACCGGCCTCGATGATCCGTCCTTCGGCGGTGGAAACGCCAATGCTGTGCGCGGCGCAATCATAACCTACGGTCTCCGCCTCATAAAACCTGGCGCCGCGGGCATGGGCGATGTTGAGCAGCCCGATGGCCATCTGCATCGGATCGCAATCGGCAGAATTGGGCGAGACGATCGCTCCGGCGCGCGCGATCTCGTAGGTGCCGAGCAGGGCGCGGTGATCGAGGAACGTGCCGGGCAGCCCGGCGCGCGCGCGCAAGGCGTGCTCGGCGATCAGGCCGGTCGCGTCCTCGCCGGCGGCAAGATAGAGCGACGATTTCGCGCGCATCTCGCAAGGCAAAGCGAGGTCGCGTACCAGCGCCTGCAATCCGCTCACCGCGTCGAAGCTCGCGCGATAGGCACGCACGGCGCGCTCGAAGCCGTAGAGCTCGGTCAGTTCGCTCAGGGAGCGATCGATTTCCCACAGCAGCATCGATGTGCTCGCGGCCGTGCTGCCATGGCCCGGCAATTCGCGGTCGACCAGGACGACATCGAGCCCTTGCCGCGTCAGCCGTTCGGCCATCAGGGCGCCGGTGATGCCGCAGCCGACAATCAGCGCGTCGCAGCGGATGTCTTCGGCGAGCGGATGACGGGGAGGACGGGGCAAACGGGCGAACCAGGGCGAACGGCCGCCATGGAGATCGTCCTGCTCGGTGGTGTCGGGATCGAGGTCGGAAATGATGGCACCGCGGGTTGGTCATGTGATTGCCGGGGAGGCTGCTGACAATGTCGGGCAACGGGTTCCGTTCCGCTCGGGGCTCGGCGCGGTGCGGCCGACTCCCGGGCGAACCGCCATCGCCGGAACCGATCCTGGCCCGTGGTCAAAAATTCTTATTTTTCAATTTGTTGTGTCCCCACTTGGCATGATCGGGACGGCCGGATTAAAGATGCGGCCAAATCGAACCAGCGTCCGGCTTTCTGACCTCGCCGGAGCCTCCCGGGGCTCCCGCTGGTTCGCCGTTCCAATTGCCCTGCAAAGGACACCGCCCGTGTCGAAGACCGCCATGCCCGCCCCGCAGCTCTCGCTCCCGAAGGACAAGATCAAGATCCTTCTGCTCGAGGGCGTCAATGACAGCGCCGTCGAACTGATCGACATCGCGGGCTACACCAATGTGACACGCCTGACCAAGGCGCTCGGCGGCAGCGAGTTGAAGGAAGCCCTCAAGGGCGTGCATCTGCTCGGCATCCGGTCGCGCACCCAGATCACCCAGGACGTTCTCGACGCCGCCGATCGCCTGATCGCCATCGGCTGCTTCAGCGTCGGCACCAATCAGGTGGATATCGACGCGGCCCGCCGCAGCGGCATTCCGGTCTTCAACGCGCCGTTCTCCAATACCCGTTCGGTGGCCGAACTCGTGATGGGCGAGGTCGTGATGCTGTTCCGCCGCATCGTCGATCGCTCGGTGGCCGCGCATGAGGGCAAGTGGGACAAGTCGGCGACGAACAGTCACGAAGTTCGCGGCAAGACGCTGGGCATCGTCGGCTACGGCAATATCGGTTCGCAGCTCTCGAATCTCGCCGAGACCTTTGGCATGAGGGTGATCTATTACGATCACACCGACCGCCTGCGTCACGGCAATACCGAGCCGGTGGCGACGTTGCAGGAGCTGATGGCGCAGAGCGACGTGGTCAGCATGCACGTGCCGGAGACGCCGGCGACCCAGGGCATGATCGGCGCGACCGAATTGTCCTGGATGAAGGACGGTGCCTATTTCATCAATAACAGCCGCGGTACGGTGGTCGATCTCGACGCGCTTGCCGAAGTACTCCGGAGCGGCAAGCTGCGCGGCGCGGCCGTGGACGTGTTCCCAGTTGAGCCCAGCTCCAACTCGGAGAAATTCGTCACGCCGCTGCAGGGGCTTCCAAACGTGCTTCTGACGCCGCATGTCGGCGGCTCCACGGAAGAAGCGCAGGAGCGCATCGGTGCCGAAGTCGCGCGCAAACTGATTGACTACAGCGACACTGGTTCTACCGTCGGCGCGGTGAACTTCCCGCAGGTCCAACTCCCGGCGCGTCCGCAAGGCACGCGTTTCATCCAGGTCCAGCGCAACGTGCCGGGCATGCTTGGTCGCCTCAACGAAGTGCTGGCCCGCCACGCGGTGAACATCGCCGCGCAGTACTACGAGACCAACAACGATGTCGGTTACGTCGTGCTTGATGCGGATGCATCGGCGGCCGACAGTCAGCGCGTGCTCGAAGACATCCGCGGCCTGGATGGTACCATCCGCGCGCGCCTGCTGTACGAATACAAAGACTAAGTCAGGACGCTCGTCACGTCGGGCAGGGACCAAGCCGTTGCCGTATCCGAACTGCACATTCTCCGTCGCTCCGATGATGGACTGGACCGATCGGCACTGCCGCGTGTTCCACCGCCTGCTGACGCGGCGTGCGCTGCTCTATACGGAGATGGTGACGACACCCGCGATCATTCATGGCGATCGTCAGCGCTTGCTGGGTTTCGACGCCAGCGAGCATCCGGTGGCGCTGCAGCTTGGCGGTTCGGATCCGGTGCAGCTCGCGGAAGCAGCGCGGATTGGTGCCGATTTCGGCTATGACGAAATCAATATCAATGTCGGATGCCCATCGGATCGCGTGAAGGAAGGTCGCTTCGGTGCCTGCCTGATGGCGGAGCCGGATCTCGTTGCGCGCTGTGTTGCCGCGATGAAAGCCGCGGTCGATGTGCCAGTGACGGTGAAATGCCGCATCGGCGTCGATGATCAGGACCCTGAAATCGCGCTCGACGCTCTGGCAAAAGCGGTGGTCGCCGCGGGCGCGGACGGGCTCATCGTGCATGCCCGCAAGGCGTGGCTGAACGGGCTTTCGCCCAAGGAAAACCGCACCATTCCGCCGCTGAACTACGATCGCGTCTATCGGCTGAAGGCTGCGATGCCTGACGTGCCGATCGCCATCAATGGCGGCATTCCCGGTGTCACCGAGGCGAAGGCGCATCTCGTTCATGTGGATGGTGCGATGCTCGGACGCGCGGCCTATCAGGAGCCGTGGCGTCTGCTTGCGGTCGATCCCGAGATTTTCGGCGAGCCCGCACAGCATGCGACGATGAAAGACGCGATGGAGGCGATGATGCCCTACATCGCGGACCAGCTTGCACAGGGCACGCGGTTGCATTCGATCACGCGGCATTTCGTCGGCGCATTCCACGCCGTGCGCGGCGCGCGGGCATTCCGCCGGCATCTTGCCGAACATGGGGTGAAGCACGGCGCGGGTATCGATGTGCTGCGCGATGCGATTGCGCTGGTGGAGGATGAGCCGGTCGCGGCTGAGGCAGCGTGAAACAAACTCCGCCCTCATCCTGAGGAGCGCGCTCTTGCGCGCGTCTCGAAGGATCGACGCAGAGCTCCGACATCTCATGGTTCGAGACGGCGCTTCGCGCCTCCTCACCATGAGGGGACGGAGTTTACGGATAGCCGCGCAGCTTCAGCCTGTCTGCACGCACTTCCCAGCTTTCCAGGCGATCCAGAAAGCTCATGCCCAGTAGATTGGTCTTCATCAAGCCTCGCGGAACGATGAGGGCAGGGACCGAGCGTTCCACCAGCTTGCCGACGGCAAGGCGATCCAGCGTCAGCCGTGCTGCCTTGGTGCGGCCGGAGACGGTTTCGACCTCGATATTGTAGGCGAGCAGTTCGACGGGCAAACCGATTGCTTTCGCGGTCTCGTAGGACAGCATCACCGAGGTCGCGCCGGTATCGATGATCATCGGCGTGGCGATACCATTGATCGACGCCTGCAAGGCGAATTCTCCGCCATCGCTGCGCGGAACGTCGACAATGCGCGGCATCGGCGGGATCTGCTTGCGCAGGATTTCGGTGACCAGCGTGCCGGCTTTCGTAATCTGTTTGGGATCGCCATAGGCGAGTGCAGCGCCCGCAGTGGCGAGGATCGCGATGATCAGCAGCAGGACGCGCGTCATGAGGCGTCCCCGGAGACGACACCGCTCAGGAGGTCGCGGGGCGCGGTTTGCGGACGAAGGTCGAGGGCGGCGCGAAGCCGGCCTCCAGCATGCGCGTTTCCAGCGTCGCCATGACGCTCAGGCGTTCCGTGCTCTCCATGCGGCCCCAGCGCGCGATCTCCTGCAGCGTGCGTCCGCATCCGAGGCAGAGCTTGGCTTTGGGATCGATGACACAGATGGCGACGCACGGTGTTTCTTTGTTCATCCAGCGATATTGAAGCGGTTCGCCGCCGATGCGCAAGCCGTGAAGCGTCTTCTTTGCGCATGACCTGCTCCGAAAAACGCTGCACACTTTCCGGGATCATGCGCTACAGACCTGTTCCCGCATTCATGATCGGCTTGTTGCGCGCACGCCGCTTGTCGTCGGCGATATTGATCTCGTAGTCGGGCTGCAGCGGCGGTGCATCCTCGGTGACCGGCGCGAGCGCCGACATCACGCGCTCCGGCGGGAAAGTGATGATCACCTCGGTGCCGATGCGCAGCTTCGATTTCAGCGTGAAGGTGCCGCCATGCATGTCGATCAGGCTCTTGGCGATGGGCAGGCCGAGGCCGGCGCCTTGTTCGGCGGATTTGATCGAGTTCGAGCCCTGGCCGAAGGAAGCCAGCACGATCGGGATTTCGTCTTCGGCGATGCCCGAGCCGGTGTCCTTGCAGCTCAGATACTGGCCGCCCGAGGCGGTCCAGCCGACCTTGAGCCAGATCTCGCCGCCCTGCGGCGTGAACTTGATGGCGTTGGAGAGCAGGTTGAGCACGATCTGCCGGCAGGCGCGCTCGTCGCCCCAGACGCGCGGCATGCCGTGCTCGAACACTTCATGGATGGTGATGCCGCGGCTGGTGGCGCGCAGCTTCAGCAGATGATGGCAGTCGGCGACGACGTGTTCGAGCGAGACGGCTTCCTCGTTCAGCTCGTAGCGGCCGGCTTCGATGCGCGAGAGATCGAGAATCTCGTTGATGAGATTGAGCAGGTGGACGCCGGAATTATGTATGTCCGCCGAGTAGTCCTTGTAGACGGCCACCGCATGCGCGCCGAAGATCTCGCTCTTCATCACTTCCGAGAAACCGAGAATGGCATTGAGCGGCGTCCGCAGTTCATGGCTCATCTGGGCGAGGAACCGCGATTTGGCGACGTTGGCGGCTTCGGCGCGGTGGCGCGCTTCGTCCGAGATTGCCTTGGCCTGTTCGAGTTCGCCGATCAGTGCGTCCTTCTCGGCGCGCGCTTCGAGCGCGGCGAGGGTGGTGGAGTGCAAGCGCTGGGCGAGCAGGATGAAATAGCCTTCGGCGGCTACGGCGAGCGCTGCGAGAACGTAGTTGTCGAAATTGCCGCGCAGGCTGAAGCTTAGCGCCACGCCGAAGGTCACCGGCGCGGTGGCGGCGATGGCAGCGATCGGCAGGCTCGAGGCGAGCATGCTGGAGACCGCGACCACCAGCAGCATCAGGAACATCATCAGCGAATTGGAGACGACGTCGGCACCGGTCGGATGCACCAGAATCGATGTCCAGGCGAGGCCGTAGACGAGATCCAGCGCCATGAAGCGCCTGCGCCATTTTCGCGTGGTGTTGGGGCCCGGCGATTCGGCGAGATAGCGGTTGCAGGCGCGCAGGATCACCGCGTGAATGCACAGCATCCCGCAGGCCCAGGCCGCTGCGGGGAGCGGTTGCAGCCAGACGCCGAATACGATGCCGGTGCCGACCACCAGCAGCGTCACCACCAGCGAGGCGGAGAGGCGGGTCTGGGCATATTGACGGAGCAGTTCGCGGTCGAAGGCGGGGCGGGTGCCGGAGGTGGAGGTCAGCCGGTCGCGCGCCTCGCGCACGCGCTGCTGGGCCGCCCGCCGGTTGCGCGCCGGTGCAGCGACCGGTTCTTCAGCCGGCAGCTGGACGACCTCGGGCCTGACGGCGGGCTCACTCATCACGCTTACACAAATCCTGCACGCAAAAGCGGGCGGTTTTCACAGATCATTATCTGTGCCGCACAATCCTTAAAGGGCACCTTAAAGAACGCGGCAATCCGGTTAATTATCGGTGAAAACGACTGCGGCCGGGGAAACGCGATGCGCTTCACCCGGCCGCAGGTTTGTCAGTGTTTATAGGTGCTTACTTCTCGAAACGGGCAAGCAGCGCGGAGGTGTCCCAGCGCTTGCCGCCGATCTTTTCCACCTCGGCGTAGAAGTTGTCGACCAGCGCCGTGACGGGCAGGCTGGCGCCGTTGCGGCGGGCCTCGGCGAGGCAGATCGACAGGTCCTTGCGCATCCATTCGACGGCGAAGCCGAAGTCAAACTTGCCCTCATTCATGGTCTTGTGGCGGTTCTCCATCTGCCACGACTGCGCGGCGCCCTTGGAGATCACCTCGACCACCGAATTGACGTCCAGCCCGGCCTTCTTGGCGAAGTGGATGCCTTCCGACAGCGCTTCCACGAGGCCGGCGATGCAGATCTGGTTGACCATCTTGGTCAGTTGGCCGGAGCCGGCGGGACCGAGCAGTTTCTGCATCTTCGCATACGCCGTGATGATCGGCTCGACCTTGGCATAGACCGAGGCTTCGCCGCCGCACATCACGGTGAGCGCGCCGTTCTCGGCGCCGGCCTGGCCGCCAGAGACGGGGGCGTCGATGAAATGGAAGCCGGCCTTGGTGGCGGCGGCATCGAGCTCGCGGGCCACTTCGGCGGACGCGGTCGTGTGATCGACGAAGATGGTGCCCTTACCCATGCCGCTGAAGGCGCCGTCGGGGCCGGTGGTCACCGAGCGCAGGTCGTCGTCATTGCCGACGCAGGCCATGACGAAATCCTGGCCCTCTGCAGCGGCCTTCGGGGTCGGCGCAGACTTGCCGCCGAATTTCTCCACCCATGCTTTCGCCTTGGCCGCATTGCGATTGTAGACGGTGACCTCGTGGCCGCCCTTGGTGGCGAGATGGCCGGCCATGGGGAAGCCCATGACGCCGAGACCGATGAAAGCAACTTTGGCCATATCCGAACCCTTATGTGCTGCCGGCTTTGCCGCCGGTTATCGACTGTGGGGAGGTGTGCCCCGCAGAACAGCGGGAACGCGGAGCGGCCGCAGCATAGTCGCTGGGCCGGATGCGGCAAAGCCCCGAGGTTGCGGCCGTGCGGTTTTGTGTGCGCCGCGAGAGGATTTCAGGGGCGAGTTGCGCCGACGCAAATCCCTGCGCGATCGTGACCGGAACGGCATGGACATCGCGCGCAGGTGCTCTATCTCTGCGGTCTAAGTATTGCCGACCGGGAGACAGCATTTGAGCGTTTCGAAACAACAGGTTCTGGATGGTCTCGCCAAAGTGGCGTCGCCGCGTGGCGTGCCGCTGGTGCATGCCAATGTGTTGTCCGAAATTGCCGTCATGGACGGCAAGGTGATGTTCTCCATCAATGTCGATGCTGCCGAGGCGCGCGCCTGGGAAAGCGTGCGCGCGCAGGCCGAAGCGGCGGTGCGCGCCATCCCCGGCGTTACCGGCGCGATGGTGGCGCTGACGGCGGAGCGCAAGCCGGGCTCGGCGCCTGCCGCACCGCCGCCGCATCGTCATGGTCATGGCGGCCATTCGCATGGTGTCCAGCCGGTATCCGCGCATCGGCCGCACCAGCCGCCGGGCGCGCCGTCGGCGATGAGCAAACAGGCCGAGATTCCCGGCGTGAAGGCGGTGATCGCGGTGGCGTCGGGAAAGGGCGGTGTCGGCAAATCGACCACCTCGCTGAATGTCGCGCTCGGTCTGCGTGATCTCGGCCTCAAGGTCGGATTGCTCGATGCGGACATCTACGGCCCCTCGGTGCCGCGTCTCACGGGCATCAACGAGAAGCCGGTGCTGGACGACGACAGGAAGATGATTCCGATCGAGCGCTTCGGTCTCTCCATCATGTCGATCGGCTTTCTCGTCGAGGAAGAGACCGCGATGATCTGGCGCGGGCCGATGGTGATGTCGGCCATCACCCAGATGTTGCGCGATGTGGCTTGGGGCCAGCTCGATGTCCTTGTCGTCGATATGCCGCCCGGCACCGGCGACGCCCAGCTTACGCTGGCGCAGAACGTGCCGCTGAAGGGCGCGGTGATCGTCTCGACCCCACAGGATCTTGCGCTGATCGACGCCCGCCGCGGCCTTGCGATGTTCACCAAGGTGAATGTCCCGGTGCTCGGGATCATCGAGAATATGAGCTATTTCCAGTGCCCGGAATGCGGCACCCGCTCCGACATTTTCGGCCATGGCGGCGCCCGTCACGAGGCAGAGCGGCTGGGCGTTCCGTTCCTCGGCGAAGTGCCGCTGCACATGTCCATTCGCGCGATGTCTGATGCCGGAACGCCGGTGGTGGTCAGCGAGCCGAACGGCCCACATGCGGCGATCTATCGGTCGATCGGCCAGCAGGTCCGGGACAGCCTCAAGGTCGTGCTGGCGTGATTGCGCTGCGCCTGCGAAGCGGGCGCAGAATGCCGCATAGAACTTTCGTCCAATCGGGCGAACTACGACGCTCGTCTCATTTTCCGCCGCTTCATAACCGTGTTACATCAGCCGCCGAACCAAGGGTTTGGGCGGCTGAATCGCGATGCGGTCAGCCCGCTAAACAGGCCCAAAGGATTTCTGGGGAAACGCTTTCAAAAGGAGAGCTTGAATGAAGCGTCGTGAGTTTTTGAAGGTCTCGGCGGCTGGCGCCGCGGGGGCCGCAGCCATTGCCTCGCCGGCGATCGCGCAGTCGATGCCGGAAGTGAAGTGGCGTCTGGCGTCCAGCTTCCCGAAGTCGCTCGACACCATCTATGGCGGCGCCGAGATGATGGCCAAGCAGGTCTCCGAAATGACCGATGGCAAGTTCCAGATCCAGGTCTTCGCGGCTGGTGAACTGGTGCCCGGCTTGCAGGTGCTCGACGCCACCTCGAATGGCACCGTCGAAATGTGCCACACGGTTTCGTACTACTATGTCGGCAAGGACCCGACCTTCGCGATCTTCGCCTCGGTCCCGTTCGGCCTGAATGCGCGCCAGCAGAATTCCTGGTGGTATCAGGGCGGCGGCGAGCAGCTCGGCAACGAGTTCTACAAGAAGTACGGCGTCATCGGTCATCCCTGCGGCAACACCGGCACCCAGATGGGCGGCTGGTTCCGCAAGGAGATCAAGACCGTCGCCGATCTGTCCGGCCTCAAGATGCGCATCGGCGGCATTGCTGGTCAGGTGCTGCAGAAGGTCGGCGTCGTGCCGCAGCAGCTCGCTGGTGGCGACATCTATCCGTCGCTGGAAAAAGGCACCATCGACGCCGCCGAGTGGGTTGGTCCCTATGACGACCAGAAGCTCGGCTTCCAGAAGGTCGCGAAGTACTACTATTATCCTGGCTTCTGGGAAGGCGGCCCGACGGTCCACGCTTTCACCAATCTCGACAAGTTCAACGCGCTGCCGAAGAACTATCAGGCGATCCTCTCCAATGCATGCGCCAACGCCAATGCATGGATGGCCGCGCGTTACGACCTGCAGAACCCGCAGGCCCTGAAGCAGCTCGTGGCGTCAGGCACGCAGCTGCGTCCGTTTACCAACGAAGTGCTGGACGCCTGCCTCAAGGCCACCAACGAGTTGTGGGCCGAGATCTCGTCGAAGAATCCCGACTTCAAGAAGACCATCGACGCCATGCAGGCCTATCGCTCCGACGAATATCTGTGGTGGCAGGTCGCCGAATACACCTTCGACAGCTTCATGATCCGCTCGCGCACCCGCGGCTGATCGAAGCTTTCAGAAGATACGAAGAAGCCCGGTCTCCGCGAGGAGGCCGCGCTTTTTGTCCGTCTCTCTTATGGAGGCACCGATCACGAAAGCGCATTCCAGGGATTCAGCAGCTTGACGCCGGTGGTTTCGAAATCAGAGGTGTTTCGCGTCACGACAGTCATATCGTAAACGAGTGCCGTGGCGGCTATCCATGCATCATTGTCGGATTTAGTGAAGGGCACATGTAGCCCTGCGCAGCGGAAGGCAACTGCGACGTCAATCGGCAAGACGCGGCCTTCAAATTCTGGAATAATGCGATCAGTCATCCATCGGCGCAGTTGTGCGCCCTTGATCGCATCGCGTCGTTCGCTCCTCAAGATGCCGACTTCAATTTCGAACAGCGTGATGGGAGATACATAGAAGTCGCCAGAATTATTTGCGGACAACCATGCGCTCACATTGGCGTCGGCTTTGCCGTCTCCTGCCTTGTACAATTCCGAGATGACGTTGGTGTCGAGGAGATACATCAGGAGAAATCGACGTCACGGATCGATTTACGTCGAGGAGGGATATCCAATTCGATATCCGACAATCCCGGCATTGAGAGGGCCTCGACGATGTTTCGGCGATGCCCCGTGATGCGTTGATACTCTTCGATGCTCAACAAGACATGTGCCGGCTTTCCGCGGTCGGTGATGAACACCGGCCCGTCAGCGGCCGCTTTCTTTGCTTTGCCTGTATCTTGATTGAACTCGCGGCTCGACAGTGTGGTGATCGGCATGAGCTGATCTCCATGTAGTAACGAATGTATAAACGTTACTACGTGTGAATTCTGCGGTCAACAAGAAGCGGATTATTTCGGCTGTCCGAAGTCAGGCATCGCCGGCATCTCGATCTGCGGGATTTCGATCTTCACGTTGGACGTATCGACCACCGTGTTGTCGATCCAGTAGGTCACGAGGCCCGGCCACAGGATCACGATGATCACCAGCAGGATCTGCATGCCGACCCACGGGATTGCGCCGAGATAGATGTCGCGGCTCTTCACTTCCGGCGGCGCGATGCCGCGCAGATAGAACAGCGCGAAGCCAAACGGTGGATGCATGAACGAGGTCTGCATGTTGACGCAGAGCAGGACGCCGAACCAAACGAGATCAATGCCGAGCTTGGCGGCGACCGGCGCTAGCAGCGGGATGATGATGAAGGCGATCTCGAAGAAGTCGAGGAAGAACGCCAGGAAGAACACGAAGATGTTCACGAAGACCAGGAAGCCGACCTTGCCGCCGGGAAGACCCGTGAGCAGATGTTCGATCCAGTGTGAACCGTCCATGCCCTGGAACACGAGGCTGAAGCAGGTCGAGCCGATCAGGATGAACACCACCATCGAGGTCAGGCGCATGGTCGAGGTCATGGCCTGTTCGACCAGCGGCCAGGTCAGGCGGCGATGCAGGGCGGCGAGCACCATGGCGCCCACTGCGCCCATGGCGCCGGCTTCGGTCGGCGTCGCGAGGCCGAGGCCGATGGTGCCGAGCACCAGGAAGATCAGCACGATGGAGGGGATCATGCCCCACAGCACGCGGCTGATCAGCTTCCAGCCCATCGGCTCGCGCGCATGTTCCGGAATCGGCGGCATCGAACCCGGACGCATGATCGACATCATGACGATGAACAGCAGGAAGATCGCGACCTGCAGGATCGAGGGGCCGATGGCGCCGAGATACATGTCGCCGACCGAGCGGCCGAGCTGGTCGGCGAGCACGATCAGCACCAGCGACGGCGGGATCAACTGGGTGATGGTGCCGGATGCCGCGATGACGCCGGTGGCCAGCTTCATGTCGTAGCCGTAGCGCATCATGATCGGCAGCGAGATCACGCCCATGGCGATCACCGAGGCCGCCACCGTGCCGGTGATGGCGCCGAGAATGGCGCCGACGATGATGACCGCATAAGCGAGACCGCCCGGGATCTTGCCGAACAACTGGCCGGTGCCTTCGAGCAGATCTTCGGCGAGGCCGCAGCGCTCCAGAATGGCACCCATGAAGGTGAAGAACGGGATCGACAGCAAGAGGTCGTTGGAGATGGTGCCGTAGAAGCGGAACGGGAGTGCCTGCAGGAACGACGGATCGAAATGGCCGGTGAAGATGCCGAGAATACCGAAAAACAGGCCGACGGCGGCGAGTGAGAAGGCGACCGGGAAGCCGAACACCATGAAGCAGATCATGGTGCCGAACATCAGCGGAGGAAACACGCCGTAGGAAAACATCGGTAATCCCTGACTATCGATTATCTGGTCGAAACATAGAGGGCTGAAAAAGCAAACGCCGCTACTGCAGCGGCGCTTCGTAATGGGTGTCGATCTTGACGAGGCCGGCGAGGGCGGCGATGCGCTTGATCAGTTCGGCGAGGCCCTGAAGTACAAGCAGGCCGAAGCCGACCGGCAGCACGAGCTTCACCGGCCACAGGATCAGGCCGCCGGCATTGCTGGAGACTTCCTGCGAATTCCATGAATTCAGGAAGAACGGCGTCGTCATGTAAGTGAGATAGATCATCGCCGGCAGCAGGAAGACGCACAGGCCGATGATGTCGATCCACAACCGCGCGCGGTCGGAGACGGCGGAGTAGAGCAGGTCGACGCGCACATGCTCGTTGAGGCGCAGCGTCTGCGACGCGCCGAAGAACACGATGCCTGCGAACATGTACCACTGGATCTCGAGCCAGCCGTTCGACGAGTAGTGGAAGAGATAGCGGATGGTGGCGTTGCCGGCGCTGATCAGGCAGGCGAACATCACCAGCCACTTGGCGACGAAGCCGAAGCCATCGCTCAGCCGGTCAATGGCGCTCGTGAATTTGAGTACGTCCACGGTTTCCCCCGAAGCCCGCCCCGCTTTTCGCTTATCACGTCTTTCTCACTGAGAAGACGGAGCTTTTTCCGCTGGGCGAAGAAAATTTGCGGCACCATTTCAGCGCGTCATGCGATCGTCAATCGGAAAATCGACAGATTGACGCGCGCGGTAAAACGTGGGTGGAAGGATGTCGGCCGCCCGACATCGCGCTAGCGCGGGCTGGACCGTTTCGGTCCAACACCGCAGGAACAGGGATATGCCACCGTGACGGCGTCCAACACAAAGGGCTGCTGGCTATATGCGCGCCAGCGTGGCGGCGCCCGCTTCGAGTATGCCCGATGCGCCGGGGGCGCGATCGCGCCGCTCGGCATGCACTTCCATGACGAAAGTCAGCTTGCTCTGGCCCTGGATGGGAACCGTGCTTTCCAACTCGGGGCCCAAGTGGTGCAGGTACCGATGGGGCACTGTCTCTATATTCCGGCAGGGATGCCGCACCGCAGCCTGCCAAATGAGCGGGCGCGATGTCTCAATCTTTACGTTTCGTACGACCGCCTGCCACGCTGCCACGTCATTTTTCCGCTTCCGGCAAGTGAGCGTTGCAGCAATCCTGTTGAGGGGGACGATATCGACGCTGCCAAGCTTGTCGCCCTGATCGGGTGCCGCCGGCTCGCGATCGAAGCGGACGAGTGGGCGCGCGATGACCTTTTGAGGCTCGTTAGGCCGGACGACGGGACCCGTATCGGTACGATTGCTGCGCGTCTCGGAGTGAGCCGGGAGACTTTCACGCGATCGTTTTGCCGACGTGTGGGCATGTCCCCCCATGCGTTTCGCATCGTCGGCCGATTGAACTTGGCGCGCGATAGAATCAGGAACGGCGCTTCTATTGCCGACGCGGCTGCCGATTGCGGATTTGCGGACCAAAGCCATCTCGGACGACATTTTCGACGGGTTTTCGGTGTGACCCCGCGAGAGTATCTTGAGACGATGCGATAGTCACAAACGTTCCAGACACGGCCGCTTCGGGATACTAGCCTTCGCCGGTGTGGGAGCGCCGGTATGGACTTGTTCGTGATTTTTCTTCTGTCTCTTGCCGGCATCGTTGGCGGTGCCATCAATGCCCTCGCCGGAGGTGCTACGCTGATCACATTTCCGGTCATGCTCGCGGCAGGGATGCCGCCGGTCGTGGCCAATGCGTCAAACGCGGTGGCGATAGCGCCGGGTCATCTGATTGCGGTCTTTGCGGATCGTGAAAAGTTTCCCGTAGTAGATTGGCAGATTGCCGAGTCGCTGATCGTGTGCATCGCCGGTGGAAGCGTTGGCGCACTTCTTCTACTCGCTTTGCCTGACGGGCATTTCGTCATGCCTGTTCCAGCCTTGATCGGCTTTGCGACTGCTTTGTTTGCCTTCGCGCCGCATATCTCAGCATGGTCGGAAAAACGCCGTGGCAGTGTCGTGCCTTCAAGGCGGACAGAGGTGATGGCGTTGGCCGGAGCGGCGGTCTACGGCGGGTTCTTCGGTGCTGGCCTCGGTATCATTCTGTCCGCGGTGCTATCAATGGTGGAGCCAAGTGACGTTCGTAAAGTCAAGGTTCTGAAAAACCTGCTGGCGACGGCCGTCAGTCTTGCGGCTATGGTCATTTTCATTTCGTGTGGCATGGTCCTGTGGCAGCAGACGCTCGCGATGATGCTGGGAGCGATGCTCGGCGGATATGCGGGCGGTTATCTGGTTCGTGTATTGCCGGCTGACGTCGTTCGATGGTTTGTCATCGTTGCCGGGACGATCCTGACGATTGTCTATGCTCATCGCTACTGGTTTTGAAGCCGCGCCCGCTATCCGCCAGTGACGCTCATATGCCGGGATACGCTCGGCCGGTTGTGGCGGCGATCGATGATGAAATCGTGGCCTTTCGGCTTCAGGCCGATGGCGCGGTCGATGGTGGCGTTCAGCAAATCGTTGTCGGCGGAGGCGCGCAGCGGCTTGCGCAGGTCGGATGCGTCCTCGTGGCCGAGGCAGGTGTGGATCGTTCCGGTGCAGGTGATGCGGACGCGGTTGCACGACTCGCAGAAGTTATGGGTCATCGGTGTGATGAAGCCGAGCTTGCCGCCGGTCTCGGCGACGCTGACATAGCGGGCGGGGCCGCCAGTATTGTCGGGCAGATCGGTGAGCGTGTAGCGGCCGGCGAGCCGCGCGCGCAGGAGCGATAGCGGGACGTACTGGTCGATACGGCCTTCGCCGATATCGCCCATGGGCATCACCTCGATCAGCGTCAGCGCCATGTCGCGGCCATGCGCCCATTCCATCAAGGCGGGGATCTCGTCCTCGTTGAGGTTCTTCAACGCGACGGCATTGATCTTCACGGCGAGGCCGGCGGCCTGTGCGGCATCGATACCGGCCATCACCTTGGAGAGATCGCCCCAGCGCGTGATGGTCTTGAACTTGGCTGCGTCCAGGGTGTCGAGCGAAACATTGATCCGCTTCACGCCGCAATCGGCGAGCTCATCGGCGTATTTGGCGAGCAGCGAGCCATTGGTGGTGAGCGTCAGCTCTTTCAGAGCGCCGGTCTTCAGGTGCCGTGACAGCGAGCGCACGAGACCCATCACGTTGCGGCGCACAAGCGGCTCGCCGCCCGTAAGGCGCAGTTTCGTCACGCCCTTGGCGATGAAAGCGGAGCAGAGGCGGTCGAGTTCTTCCAGCGTCAGCAGATCGGCCTTCGGCAGGAAGGTCATGTCTTCCGACATGCAATAGAAGCAGCGCAGGTCGCAGCGATCGGTGACAGACACACGCAGATAGCTGATCCGCCGGCCGAACGGATCGGTCATGGCGGAGGAGGTCTGTGCGGGAATGAGCGTGGTGACCGACATTCAAACGCCTTGCTGCATGCAACGAGCGGCGCACTTGCCGCGTGTCACAATGTAATCATGCAGCACAGCCGGCACAATTGCGCTGAAGCAATTGTGCCGGCTGTTCGGCGTTCGGATTTAGCGCGGATTGGGGAACGGCGTGGTGGCCGCCTCGGCGGGCGCTGCGGCCGGAGCAGCGGCGCGCTTCTTGGCAGCCTTGCGGCCCTTGCGAGGCGGCGTTGCCGGCTGCAGTTCGACGGCAACCGGGCTCGGATCGACGGTGGTGCGGGCAGGCGAGGTGAAATCGCCGGGCACGCGGGTCACGCTCACCGGAACCGTGACGGGCTGGAACTTGGGCAGCGTGAAGGTCACCTCGAAATTGCCTTCGGTGACGATCGGCAACGAGCACGGCGTGGTACAGGCCGGGCCGACCGACGTCTTCGCCTCGGCGCCTGGCGGCGTCGATTCGAACTGGACGGTAACCGGCTCCGGTGCCGACTTGAAGGCATCCATGGAGAAAGAGGAGCAGCCAGCGAGGCTCAGGCCCGCTGCCGTCAATAGGAATACTCGACGCATAGTTGAATCCGTTACTTTCGCGGCTTGCCGCAGTCCCCGCACGAACAATAGGAGCGTGGGTCCGATGACGCAACCAGCCGGCGCGTGATAGTTAATAGATGGTTAATTCGACCGTAGAGAAGCCTGAAAAATTCAAGCAACTGAGCGGACTAGGGGTGGATGACCGGAATGAGTCGCTCAACCTTGGCGGGCAAGTCGCGGAAATGATCGATGATCACGTCCGGTTTCAGTTCGGCGATCGGTGTCTCCGTATAGCCGAAAGTGACCCCGATCACCGGCACATTGGCGCGGCGCGCCACGCCGACATCCGGCCCGGCATCGCCCACCATTACCACCGCCGACATCTCGCCGCCGGCTTTGGCCACGGTCTGCTGCAGGATCACCGGATCTGGCTTTGCGACGCCGAAGGTATCGGCACCGCAGATCGCCGCGAATCGCGCGGTGAGACCGAGCTTTTCCAGCAGCAGTTTCGACAGCCATTCCAGCTTGTTGGTGCAGACGGCGAAGCGGTAGCCCTTGGCCTCCAGCGCATCGAGCGCGGCGATGAGCCCGTCGAAGGGCTGCGAGTCGTCGGCGATATGAGCGGCGTAATAGTCGATGAAATCTGTGGTCAGCCGGGTCACCTCTGCCGGCGTCATTTCGCGGCCTTCGACCTCGAGCCCGCGTTCGATCAGCCGGCGCGCGCCCTGGCCGATCATCTTGCGTGCTGATTCCAGCGGTACGGGCGCGAGGCCTTCGCGCGCCAGAACATGGTTGAGGGCGCTGATCAGATCAGGAGCGGTATCGACGAGGGTGCCGTCGAGGTCGAAAACGACGAGGGGGGCTTTTGTCATGGCGGATCGCTAGCGGTCCGCGTTCGATCCCGCAAGGGGCAGAAAGAGGCAAGATGGCCAGCGTGGACGCAGCCCCGCATCCCCCAGAAAGCGCTGCTTGCACCCTGTTCCTCCCCGGCAAACGTCGCTAGATATGCCGCGCTCCCGCCTGCGGGACCGATCTGACTGCGAGGACGACCAGCCGATGGATATGGATGCACTGAAACGACAGGCCGCCGCCAGGGCGCTGGAACAGGTGCAGGACGGTATGAAGCTCGGCCTCGGCACCGGCTCCACCGCCAAGCATTTCGTCGACCTGCTGGGCGAGCGCGTGAAAGGCGGCATGAAGGTGATCGGCGTGCCGACCTCGGAAGCCACCCGCATTCAGGCCGAAGCCTGCAACATCCCGCTGACCACGCTGGATGAGATCGATCACCTCGACATCACCGTGGACGGCGCCGACGAGGCCGATCCCGACCTCAATCTCATCAAGGGCGGCGGCGGTGCGCTGTTGCGCGAAAAGATCGTTGCGGCAGCCTCGGACCGCATGATCGTCATTGCCGATGACAGCAAATGGGTGCCGAAGCTCGGCCGCTTCCCGCTGCCGATCGAGGTGATTCCGTTCGGCCTCGGCGCCACCCGCCGCGCCATTGAAGGCGTGTTCGCGCAATGCGGCCTGTCCGGCGAGATGGCGATCCGTCAGGCTGCGGGCGGTCATGCTTTCGTCACCGATGGCGGCCACTGGATTTGCGATGCCAAGTTGGGCGTCATCACCGATGCGCCGCGCCTCGCCAGCCTTCTCGGCGCCATTCCCGGCGTCGTCGAACATGGACTGTTTATCGGCCTGGCGCGCACCATCGTGCTCGCCGGCTCGGATGGAATTCGCGTCGTTGAGCGGCCCTAAGGCTGCGATCTCAAGGAGATACCCATGAAGACCCTGTCGAAACTGCTGCTCTCCGCCAGCCTCGTGCTCGGCGCCGCAGCCGCAACCTTGCCGGCCTCGGCCCAGCAGCAGGCCGCGCCGCCGGCCGAGCGCCCGATCAAGCCGGCATCTCCGGCCGCCATCGGTTACGCCAAGGAAATTCTTCAGATGAAGAATGC
>WPCJ01099787.1_pt1 | contig 46407 bp, 45 predicted proteins | sample 5399831 | NCBI WGS metagenome assembly WPCJ01 (sample SAMN12869470, study PRJNA574797) | sludge metagenome | isolation source: wastewater treatment of pH10 | place: China:Beijing | collected 2019-05-20
CCAGGCGTGGCAAGGTCGCGCGCAGCGCGGCGCAATCTGCCGTCGCCGGTGCCGACCAGGAGCTGTTCCAGGCGCTGCGGCAGAAGCGCATGGAGATCGCGCGCCTGCAGAACGTGCCGCCCTATGTGATTTTCCACGACAAGACCCTGATCGAGCTTGCCGTGTCGCGCCCCGCGTCACGCGCCGAGATGGCAAACGTGCCCGGCATCGGCGATGCCAAGCTCGACCGCTACGGCCCCGCCTTCCTCGCGGTCATCGCCGAGCACGCCTGAGATTTGAGCGGCAAGATGTGCGGTTTCCCTGCAGTCTATCGAGCGATGATGCCGCTAAGGCCTTAGCAGGGATTGCGGCGCGGATGCCCTCACAGGGGTCGCGCGAGGCCAGCCGGCCCCGACCCGTAAAGCTTTTCTTGTCGGTCGTCACAATTTTCCCGTTGGACTTGATGCCACGCCCCGCTCAAGCTTGCTCCAGTCCAATAGGGGAACTCAAAAATGAAGAAACTGTCCTGCTATCTGATCGCAACGGCTCTGGGTTCGGCATTCGCCACGATCGCCATTGCGCAAGAGATAACGGTGATGGGCTATCGTGGCGCGTTTGAGGAGAACTACGTCAAGGCGGTGATCCAGCCGTTCGAAGCTGCTCATCCTGATATCAAGGTCAAGTATTTCGGCGTTCAGAACGCGGCGACCTCGCTGGGCAATATGCGCGCGCAGAAAGACGCCCCCGCCGTCAATGCCGTCATCTACGATCTGTCTGTGGCCAAGATCGCTTCGGAAGAGGGGCTGGTCGAGGATATTCCCCTGGACAAGCTGCCGAACTATGCCGACCTTTACGATATCGGCAAGGATCTGGGTGGCAAGGCGATCCCGCTGACCTTCGACACGCTGAGCCTGGTCTACAACACCGGTGTCTATCCCACGCCCCCGGATTCCTGGGAAGAGCTGTGGAACAAGAAGAACGACGGCATGGTCATCCTGCCGGCGCAAGGCGGCGGCGATATCCAGGCCATCCTGCTGACCATCGTGGCGAACCGCATGGCCGGCGAGGAGGACTACAAGAAGGATATTCGTCCCGGCATCGACAAGCTGATCGAGGTTGCTCCGCTGGTGCAGACTTGGGAGCCCAAGCCCGATGCCTATACGCTCGTGGCGGACGGTACGGCCAACATCTCGATCGGCTACAATGCACGCGCGCAGTTCTTCTTCGATTCGACCGGCGGGCGGGTCGCCTCCGTCGCTCCCAAGGAAGGCACCGCCGCGCAGATCAACGTCATCAGCCAGATCGCCAAGTCGCCGGATTCGGACGCAACGCAAACCTTCATCAACTATGCGATCAGCCCCGAAGCGCAGGCCAACTTCGCCAAGGCGATGTTCTATGCTCCGACCAATTCCAAAACCGAGCTGGACCCGGAAACCTCGGCCCGCATCCCGTTTACGGACCCGGAAAAGCGCGCAAATCTGATCGATGTCGACTGGATGGCTATCGGCGACCTGCGCGAAACCTTCCTGACCGGCTGGCGGCGCGAGATCATTCCCGCCGGTCGCTGAACATCCTCACCGAGCCACTGCGCCCAGGTGCAGGTGGCTCTCTGATCGCCAAAAGTCAGGACAGCGCATGACCCAATCTCCAGCAAAGGGGATTTCTTCTGCCGTGGCAGAAGCCGATCCCGCCTTTCTCAGCCTCACCTCGGTCAGCAAGGTGTATCCGAACGGCTACAAGGCGGTCGATGCTTTGGATGTCGATCTGCCGGAAGGCAAGCTGCTCGGCCTGCTGGGACCATCCGGCTGCGGCAAGACCACTACGTTGCGCATGATCGCGGGCCTCGTCCAGAATACTTCCGGACATATTCGTGTCGGCGGGCAGGACGTGTCGCAAGAGCCGCCCCACCGGCGGGATATGGGCCTGGTCTTCCAGAGCTATGCGTTGTTTCCGCACATGACGGTCGCCGAGAACGTGGCCTTCGGTCTGGAAATGCGCGGGATTTCACGCCGCGATGCCAAGGGACAGATCGAGGAGGCGCTGGAAATGGTGCGCCTGCCGGGCCTGGGTTCGCGCAGGCCGCGCGAACTGTCCGGCGGCCAGCAGCAGCGTGTTTCGCTGGCGCGGGCGCTGGTGATACGCCCGAGGATCCTGCTTCTGGATGAGCCGCTCTCCAACCTCGACGCGAAGCTGCGCGATGAGATGCGCGTCGAAATCCGCGAAATCCAGAAGCGCCTGAAGATCACCACGCTTTTCGTGACGCACGATCAGGTCGAGGCGCTGACGATGTGCGATCTGGTGGGCGTCATGCACGGCGGCAAGCTGGCGCAACTCGGCTCGCCCGAAGATATCTACGAGCGTCCCAATTCGTTGTTCGTGGCGGAATTCGTCGGCCGCACCAACAAGTTCCGCGCCCGGGTCACCGGCCGCAACAGGATCGAGATAGGTTCGGAAACCTTCTCGGCCGATACGCAAGGCCGCATCTCGGGCGATGTGACCGCAACCGTCCGGCCCCACCGCATCGCGCTGACGCCGGACCGCGACCGGGGCATCGTCTCCAACCATACGAACGCCGTGCGCGGGCGGTTGCTGCGCGTGACCTATATCGGCGACCTGATCCAGTACGACCTCGATATCGGTGGCCAGGAGCTCAAAGTCGAGCACCATACGCTCAGTTCCGGGCCCCGCCATGTCGAGGGCGAGATGCTGATGTGCGAATGGGCGCCCGCCGACATGTTCGTCTATGGGGATGAATCATGAGCGCCGACGGCTTTGCCCCGAGGTCGACGCGCTGGCTGATCCTGGCGCTGTTGCTGCCGATGGCGGCGGTGAACCTGCTCGCGTTCATCCTGCCGATGGCGCGGCTGGGCATGATCTCGCTGCTGGAAAGCCGGTCGGGCGGCATCCTGACCAATGTCTTCACCTTCGACAACTACATCAACTTCTTCACCGACTATTTCAGCTACCAACTCATCTGGAACTCGCTGGTCATGTCCTTCATCGTGACCATCGGCACGCTGATCGCCGCCTACCCGATCGCGCTGTTCCTGCACCGTGTGAACCCGCGCTGGCGCAATATCCTGTTCGTGATCACGGTTTCTCCGCTGCTGGTCTCCAGCGTGGTGCGAACCTATGGCTGGATGGTCATCCTCGGAAACCAGGGGCTGATCAACGGGCTCCTGATGCAGGCAGGCGTTGTCGAATCTCCCATACGGCTGATGAACAACGCGCTTGGCGTCTATGTCGGCATGATTGAAATCCTGATCCCTTACATGGCTCTGGCGCTTATCGCCGGCTTCGGCAGGCTGGATGCAGTCTATGAAGAAGCGGCCGCGACCCTCGGTGCAAACGCCGTTGTGCGCTTTCGTAGGATCATCCTGCCATTGACCATGCCGGGCGTGCTGCTGGGATGCCTGCTCTGCTTCGTGCTCTCCATCAGCTCGTTCATCACGCCCAAGCTTCTTGGCGGCGGGCGGGTCTTCCTGCTTGCCACCGAAATCTACGATCAGGCAGTCGTGCAACTCGAATGGACCAAGGCGGCAGCGACCTCGGTCATCGTTCTGGTCATCTTCGGCCTGGCTCTCGCGCTCTATTCGCGCCAGTCGCAACGCTACGAGTGAGGCCAAAGATGATCGGACAAATGTCCCTGCCGCTCAAGGTCGTGGTGTTCCTGCTCTATATCTTCCTTCTGGCGCCTGTTCTGGTCGTCATTCCTCTGTCGTTCAGCGCGGACAGCTTCCTGGTGTTTCCGCCCGAAAGCTGGGGCATTCGCTGGTATCGCGCCATGTTCCAGCACGAAGGGCTGATGCAGGCACTGAAGGTCAGCCTATGGCTGGGCACGGTCGTGACCATCCTGAGCCTTCTGATCGGCGTGCCGGCGGCATACGCGCTGAAACGCTTCCAGTTTCCCGGGCGCGAGTTCCTGATGAACCTGTTCACGGCGCCGCTTTTGCTGCCTTCCATCGTGCTTGGCCTGGCAATCCTGCTGGTGTTCGTGCAGATGCGGCTGCTGGGGTCCTATACGGGGCTGGTGATCGCGCATCTGATCGTGACCACGCCCTATGTGATCCGCATCATGGCCACGGCGTTCTCCACCCTGCCGCCTTTCGTGGAGGAAGCCGCGACAATGCTCGGTGCATCGCCCTTCACCGTTTTCCGCCGCATTACCCTGCCGCTGATGATGCCCGGGTTCATAGCATCGGCTGCCCTGTCGTTCCTGATGTCCTTCGACGAGGTGGTCATCTCGCTGTTCGTCACAGGGCCGAATGTCCGCACGCTTCCGGTCGAGATTTTCGATTATGTCGAAAGCCGGACCGATCCGATGACCGCCGCGGTTTCCGTCGCGCTCATCCTGGCCACCCTACTGGTCATCGTCGTGCTCGAGCGCACGCTGGGTTTCTCGAGGGCCATGGGCAAGTGACGCCCTGATCTCATCTCGCAACAAGGAACATTCCTTCTATCATGGAAAATATCGCACTTTGGATGTCGCAGCCTCATTTCAGTTTTCTGGAAATGGCGAAGCTGTGCGGTTTTCAGAAACTGGTGGTCGAGCTGGAGCACGGCACCTTTGACCTTGCCACGCTGGACCAGTTCCTGGCGCTGGCGAAGGCGCTGGACATTCCCGCGATCTGCAAGGTGATCGCACCGAACGTGGAATCCATCCAGCAAGTTCTGGATTTCGGCGCGCTGGGAGTCGTCATTCCCCACATCCGCGATGTGGCCCATGCCGCGGAGATCACCAAGGCGGCGAAGTACCCACCACTCGGTGTGCGCTCCTATACGGGCGGGCGGGTCTTCGATTATGCCCGCCCTTCCACCACGGCCTTTGAGGACGAGAACCGCCGCACGAAGTGCTACGCGATGATCGAAACCGCCGAGAGTCTCGCCGATGTCGAAAAGATCATCGCGCTGGACACGGTTGACGGCCTGTTTCCCGGCCCATCGGATCTGGCGCTGGCCTGCGGTCGCGGCGCCTATGCCTTCAACGACGCCGCCCGCGCCGACCTGACCCGCATCGCCCGTGCTGCCCGCGAGGCCGGCAAGACCTGGATCATGCCCGCATGGACACCGGCCGAGCGGCAGTTCGCCCTTGAGGAAGGTGCTGAACTGCTGGTGATCGCCACCCAAAATATGGTGTTGCGCGGCGGCATCCAGTCCACGGTCGATGTCCTGCGCCGCGAAAGCGTCGTGGCCTGAACACGTTCACAAAAGGAAGTGCCATGAAAATCTCGATGATCCAGAACCATGCCAGACCGGACCGTGCCGCCAATCTGGCGCGCGTGGAGGCCATGATGGAGGAGGCGGTGAAAACCGATTCCCCCGACCTGATCGTGCTGACCGAATATTTCGAACTGTACGGAACGGGCGTCGCCGAAAAGCTGGCTGCGGCCCAGCCGGCGCCCGGCGGCGAAGCTTATGCCATGGCCCAGAATTTCGCCCGCAAGCACGGCGTTTATGTTCATGCCGGCACCATCATGGAGCGGGTGGAGGGCGAAAACCGGATCTACAACACCTCGTTCGTATTCGACCGCGACGGCACGGAAGTCGCGGCCTACCGTAAGATCCATATGTTCGATATCGAGACGCCGGACGGCATGGTCTTTCGCGAGTCCGACAGCGTAAAGCCCGGCGACGAGATCGTTACCTATGACATCGACGGCATGAAGGTCGGTTGCGCCATCTGCTACGACATCCGCTTCTTCGAGCTGTTCCTGCAACTCGAGCGTGCCGGATGCGACATCATCGTGCTGCCCGCCGCCTTCACCCTCCAGACTGGCAAGGACCACTGGGAATTGCTGGCCCGTTCCCGAGCCGTCGAAACCCAGACCTACTTCGTTGCTTGCGGGCAAACCGGCACGAACATCGTCGATGGCGTTCCGAAGGCCTGCTACGGACATTCGCTGGTCGTCGATCCGTGGGGACACGTCATCGCACGCGCCTCGGACGGAGAGGGCTTCGTCACTGCCCGCATCGATCCCGCGCAGATCAAGCGCGTCCGCAATCTCATCCCCATGACCCAGCACCGCCGCCTGGCCTGCAACTAACGGAGGCACGATGTATACCATCAAGAACATGCCCGCCCAGGTTCCCGCAGAGGATCTGGAACTGCTTTCCGGTGTCGAGACCGCGACGGTCGGACACTGGAGGCTTCTGGGCTTCATGGACCGCGCGATCCAGCCCCTGCTGCCGGGCCGCCGGGTGGTTGGGACGGCGGTGACGCTTGCGATCTCGGGCTCGGATTCCACCCTGCTGCATCATGCGACCGGCATGCTGCGACCGGGCGACATTCTTGTCGTCGATCGTCTGGGTGACGACAAGTATGCCTGCTGGGGCGGTGGCGTTACCGTTGCGGCCAAGGCGTCCGGCGCGGTTGCGGGCATCGTTGACGGTCCCTGCACCGACCTGACCGAGATCCAGGACAGCGACTTTCCCATGTGGGCGCGTGGACTGGCTCCGATCACCACCCGGCTTTACGATCTGGGCGGTGGGATGAACATTCCGGTATCCTGCGGCGGGGCCGTGGTCATGCCGGGCGATGCCATTCTCGCCGACGAAAGCGGCGTGCTCGTCATTCCGCGTGGCGAGGTCAGGGCCGTTGCGGAGAAGGCGCTCGGGATGCAGGTCGCGGGCAAGGAACGTGAGGCTCGTGTCCGCCGTGGCGAGGTGAAGCTGGGCGAGATGTCCGGAGCCTCAGCCAAAGTTCTCGCCAAGATCGGCTGAATCGCGAGATAGGTGGACGCTCGACTCTGCTGTCTGGGCGCCCGGTTTCCCTGCGGTCCTATTCGGGGAGAATGACGAGGTCGCGGGAATATTCGCTCGCGATCTCCTTTGCCGTATTGCAGGCCACTTCAGCGACAAGCCTGTGCATCTGCGAGTTGGATGCCTGCAACCAGAGGATATAGTAATCCGTAGATGGAAAGCGCGGCTGTACATCAAGCGCCGTGAGCGTGCCGTCGCGAAGTTGTTCCTGCACGGCAATGAGCGGCAGTACCGAAATGCCGACCCCCGCCTCGACCAGATTGATGGTGGTCGCCAGCGAATTGGAATAGTGTATGACGTATTCTTCTTGTGACGCCGCACCGAGATAATCGAGAATTCTTTGCCCATTCAATGAGCTCTTCTCATAGGAAATGATGGGCTGGGATATGAGGTCCTGAATACCGAGTTTTGCACCCGAAGGAAAAATGCCGGTCTGGGCGACCCAGTACATGCCCAATGTCCAAAGGGGAGCTTCCCGCCTGCCAGGGCTTCCGTCATTGCGGACGCTCAGGATGAGGTCCAGGTCGGAATTATCGAGCATTTCAAGCAGACGCCGCCCGCTATCGGTCACGACCGAGACAATCAGCCGGGGATAATCTGTTTTAAGCCTGCCTATGATCCTGGGCAGCAGGCTTGGTGCGACAGTCGGCACCACTCCGAGGCTGATGCGTCCTTGCGTGCCACCGGTCTTTGCCAAGGTCTGTACCAGTGAGCGATAGTCTCCAACTATCTTCAACGCGCCCGACAGGAACTCCTCACCATCGGGCGTGATACGGACCTCCTTGGAATCGCGGTCGAAAAGCCGGATGCCGAACTCATTCTCGATCGCGAGTATGCGGCTCGAAATTGCAGCCGGCGTGATGCCCATCTGTTCGGCCGTCGCACGAAAGCTCCGCAACTGGGCGAGGCAGACTACAGTCTCTATGAACCTGATATTCATACGCGATTCCGTAGCCACAGCCGCTTTGAACCGAGCCCCGATCCTTGCGCCGAGCACTGTGGTTGCCCCCTGTGCTCCTGTTGCCCTACAGGGGCGCGCGATGCGTCCCTAGGGGGCCGGGTGACCTCGGCCAGCTCCTTTTCTTCATAGATGAGCTGGCTTGCCTGCGCAATCTGATCGGCGGATAGGACAGAAGGCCGACCGCAAGCCCCTCCACTAAATCTGACAAGTTGCAGAAATCGATACGACGTTTCCCGAAGCGCTGGACAAATAAGGCGCGCCCGCAAGGCGGGGTTGAGCAGACCCCGGCGCCGCGGCTGCCTGTTGCCGAGCAAGAGGCATCGACAAGCGCGGGTTCGCTCTCGGCAAGTGATGCAGGAACGCCTTGCTGCCTGGCGGTCAGATCTGGACCGTTGACCACGGAAGTATCACGACGATAGCGGCGAGCGTCATCCGGCGACTTGGTTGGACAGCGACCGGTGTTGACGGATCCATTGCAAGGCTTCCAGGTCCGCTCGCTTTACCCTTTCCGGGCCACGACGCATCCTGTCGAGTGTTTTCGACCGAAAGTCCGTGATGCCGATGGTCTGGAAAACGTATCGCAAGTAAGGCGTCAGATGATCGGTCTGTGCACCGGCTGCTTCCGATACCGGCCCGCCGCAGGCGACAATGAGGAATACAGGGCGATTGGACAGAAGCCCTACCTTGCCGCTTCCCGTGTTTTTGAACGTCCGGTTCGGCCTCACAATGTAATCGACCCATGCCTTTAACGAGGCGGGAACGGTGAAATTGTGCATTGGCGTATCGATGACGACGCTGCTCGCAGCACTCAGCTCCGCAATAAGTTGCTCCGATAGCGCCAGAGCGCTCTCGTCCTTTTCGGTGCGCTGGTCGGCAGGCTTCAGGCTGGCTTCGACAAAGCCCTCGTCAGGCAGTGGGAGAACGGGAGAGGTCAGGTCTCTGATCGTCGGCTGGAGACCGGGATTGGCGTGACAAAGGCTTTGTACGAGTTCCTGGCCGTAACGGCGGCTGTAGGACTCCGTTTTGCGGGGGCTGACGGTAAGATGCAGAAGCGTTTGGTTCATATGCTGTCAGCCTATATCCATTGCAAACCGGAAGGCGGTCGCGGCCAGCCCCTCGCGATAATAGAATCGATGGCCACGGAAATTCGTGCTTGGGGTATCGAGCGCGAGTTTTGAACAATTCAAGCGCCGCGCTTCGGCCTTGAGCTCATCCATGACCACCTTGCCATAACCATTTCCACGCGCGGAACCGCGTGTGACAAGATCGTCAACATAGAGATGACGGCCATGGACAAGGTTTTCCTGCACCCGGAAACCTGCCAGCGCAACGGCACATTCGCCATCCATCAGCGCCACAAGCCGATAGCCGGACAAGCGTTGGCGGGACCACCGTTCGGCGAATTCCTCAAACGTCTTCAAATGAGGCCGCAGCTCCCGCATCAGTTCGAAACAGGCGTGCAGGTCGCCTGACGTTTCGACGGATCTGAGTTCCATTATCGCTTTGTCTCCGGCCCGATCATCGGGCTGAAGCGGAGGCCGCCGGCTATCCGGTTCCACTGGTTGATCGTGCCGACGGCCACCGTGAGGAGAATGATCTCCTGCTCGGTGAATTTGTCCTTCAGCGCCAGCCACGTCTCGTCCGAAGGGTGGGCACTGCCGATGTTCGTCAGGGCTTCCGTCCAGGCGAGTGCGGCGCTCTCCCGGGCGGTGAAAATCCCGGCCTCGCGCCAGACGGCGAGCAGGTCGAGTTTCTGTTGGGAGACGGGAACCTTCCTTGCCAGCGACAAATGGTACTGAAGGCAAAAGGCACATCCGTTTATCTGGGAGGCGCGAATTTCAACCAGTTCGATCAACTCCGGCTCCAGTCCGGATTCATGGATTGCTTTCACGAGGCTGACCAGCCCGGCATAGGCTGCCGGGGCCTTCTCCATGAAGGCTGGGTAGCTGACTCGCTCGTCGTTATGGTTCATCTCTATCCCTGTTGAAGCATGCCTGATAATATCAGTGCACGAATAACATATCAGAGTTCTGACAATGGGCAAGACGCAAACCCCGATACCTGCTCCCGGCGCCGGCAAGCGGGGGGAAGCAGGGCGTATCGGCTATCTGTTGCGGCAGGCGACGGGTATCCATCGACATCGCATGGAACAGGTCCTGGCGGAATTCGGCATCACCGCTCCGCAATTTTCGGTTTTGACGATGCTGTCGGCCTATCCAGGGATTTCCAACGCGGACGTTGCGCGTCTGGCGCTGCTCACCCCGCAGACGGTCAGCGTGATCATCGGAAATCTCGAGCGTGCCGGGCTGATTGCCCGTCAGCCGCACGAAATTCACGGCCGCATCAAGTCGCTGTTTTCGACCGACAAGGGCGCCGATCTGCTCAAGGCGGCCCGCACACAGGTCTACAAGCTGGAAGAAGCGTTGGTGGAGAACCTTACTCCGGACGAGGAGAAGGTCATCCGGCGATGGCTGGTCGCGATCGCCACGGGAACGACGGGCAGCTAGAGCCAATGCCGGACTATGAGGTTTTGGCTGCCTTGTTGGTGTGCATCCTGGAACGGTCGGGGTCGGCGAGAACCGGGATTGTCTGTCGCTGCCTGCGACGCCGCTTTTTCAGAAAGGCCGTGATGGGTTTTTCCAGCACTTCATAGGCGACCATCCCTATTGCTGTGCCGGATAGGGTGGCAATGGCGAACACTGTCAAGGGCGGCAGGGAAAGCAGCATGCCGAATTTCGCGACCACTGAAATCGCCATCGTGTGCCAGAGATAGATCGAATAGGAGGCATCGCCGAGATAAGCGGCTGTATTCGACCGGGGCATATGCCCGCTGGCCTCGACGGCAAGGACGCCAATGAGAAGGAGAGACGCCAGCGGCCCGAGGATGAACGCGTTGAAGCCGATGTAAGTGATGGCGACGAAGGCAAAGCCCCCAAGCGCGACGATCATGAGGGCCAGCCCTGTCCGGGCTGACGGCATCCGGCGCTCCAGCCACAATTTGCCGACGCAGATTCCCATCAGGAATTCGAGCAGCAGCGGGCTTGTATAGGTCTTGAACACAGGAGCTTGCGGCTGCAGGAGCAGCCCGGCGATGACCAGAGCGGCAAATATGGCCGCGATGGCGGGAAGCCGCTTGCTGGCGGCAAGCATCAGCACGGCTGCAAACACGGCGTAGAAGAACAGCTCGTAGTTCAGCGTCCAGCCCTGCACGAGCAGGGGCCAGATCTGGCCGTTGCTGGGTGATATGTGCGGCACGAACATCAGGGAGCCGATGACATGCCCGACGGTCAGCCGGATACTGGGAAACAGCCCCGCCAGCGCCCCTGCCACCATGATGGCGGTGACGATCCAGTAGAGCGGGACGATGCGTTCGATGCGGTCGCGCAGGAAGGTCGCGGGCGCGGGTTGCCGCATCTCGGCGAGAACCCACATGATGAAGCCGCTGATGACGAAGAACACATCGACGCCGGCCGCGCCGATGACGAAATGGCCGCCGGCCCGTTCGGCCGCATGGAAGATCACCACGCCCAGCGCCGCGGCGGCCCGCAAATATTGGATCCCGAGAAGGCGGCTCATGCGGCGCCGTGCCAGAGCGGAGGGATGGGGGTGGCGGCGCGGGCGGTATCACCTTCGCGCTGCGGAGCGGTCAGGAAACCGGCGGCGTAGCAGAGCAGGAAGGAGCCTACGACATAGGGGTTGATCACGTCGACTTCGACGAAGGAGCGAATGAGAAACATCCAGGCGATGCCGAAGGCGACGACGGCGGCCGGATCACGGCGTGAGCCGACGAGACGCGACAGCAATCCCAGCGATGTGCGCACCATCAGGAAGGCGATGAGCAGAAGGCCGACGATGCCGAGCTCGACTGCCGCTGCGATATAGGTGTTGTGGAAATGGAAGCCGCTGCGTGAGCCGATATAGAATTCGGCCCACAGCCGCTCGGCCTCGGAAAATCCCTGCACCCAATAGGCCTGATAGCCGACGCCGAAAATGGGAGCATTGGCGGCGGTGGCCAGTCCCTCCGACCACAGATAGGTACGGCCGGTCAGCGTCGAGTCCTTTCCGAAGGCGCCGAGAACGACATCCATGGCGCCCAGATTGGCAGCCGCGAAGGCCGCGCCCACTGCGATCATGACGGCGGCGGCCATAGCGCTCTTGCGGGTGGCGGGGGCAAACCGCGAGGCGGCCTTCAGCGCAATCAGAACGGCCAGCGTGACGAGGATGGCAAGGACCGATGTCGCCGACTGGGCCTTGACGAGGGCAATGGCTGAAACGAGGCCGCAACCCAGCGCCAGAAGCCGCCAGACCATGTGCTCACGCAGGATGAAGAGGCAGGAAAAGGCGAAATAGATGCCGAGCGAGGCGAACAGTCCGATCTGGTTCTTGGATGAGAAGGCGCCGACGAAACTGTAGGTGCCGTCGAGCGGATCGTAATTGTATTGCCCGAAGACGAAGGAAAACGCCAGAACGACGCCGATGCCGATGACAGCTCCCCGGCACAAGGTGTTGACGCTGACCGTGCGCGCGGCGATGAGGGCGCAGATCACATGCGAAAGCAGTTGCAGGCCGGCCCGTGCGCTGACTGCCGGTGCCGCCGACCAGAATGTGGAGAGGCAGGCCAGAAGTGCGAAGGCCGCGATCCAGCCGAAACGCCAATAATGATCCAGGATCAGCCTTCGATCCACCAGCACCAGCGGCAGCCAGCAGGCGTAATAGGCGAGAATGGAGACCTGGCCGAAGCGGGTGGAATAGGCGAAGATGAAGATCGACAAGGCCACGGCAAGGGCGCCGTACAAGCCATTGCGTTCAGGGTCGACCAGAAGGGCCTTCGGGATCTTCATGGCATCGCTTTCCCGCAGTCGCGGACGGCTGCGTGGATTGACCTCAGTTCGAATCGGCGGCCGGCCTCTCCGGCTGCGGCACGGCGACCTCCACCTTCACCACGTCACCCGGCAGGACGGCCGTGTTTTCCTTCGCCTCGGTTTCGACAGACTGGCCGTCCGCATCGGTGCGGGTGATGCGGAAGCGCACCATAGGTTCGGCCCCGTCCTGCGCGTTGGCGGCAGCGGCGGGCGCCCGCTCCAGCGCCTCCATCATCAGGCCCGAATACATCTGCATCTTCATGTCGAGCTCTTGCAGGTCGGCCTCGGTCTGCTGACGGTCGCGCGCGATTTCCGTCGCCCGCTCGTTCTGGAGGCTGGTCTCGTCCTGCGTCGTCTTGGCGATGTCCTGCTTGGCGCGCAGGCTTGCCGTTTCCATATCGAGGATCTTGCCCTCCAGTTCCGCATTGCTCTGTTCCAGCGAGAGAATGCGTTGGTTCACCACCAGGCCCTTCTCCTGGAGATTGCCAATGCTCTTCAACTCCGTGCGCAGCAATTCGAGCTGGCGGTTCTGGGTGGCGATCTTCTGCTGGAGGGACTCGATTTCGGAGCTCAGCAGCTTCTTCAGGTCGTCATGGCCGTCGAGCTGCAGCCGCAGCCGCCTTTCCCGTGCAGCCTTGAGCGCGGTCTCGTCATTGATCAGCTTGCGGCCGGCCTCGCTCTTGCGAAGCTCGTCGGGGAAGTCGATCTCGTCCTTTCCTTCCGCTTCGGCGATCAATCTCGCCCGTCTGGCGAGCAGGCCGTTGCGCTGCGCGATCAGCACGCCGTGATTGCCCTGTGCATTGAGGAAATCGCGAGCCCCACCCAGGCCGCCGGCATCGCTGCGGCGCAGCCCCCCTGCCAGGCTGAGGGCCTTCAGCACGGTGAGTTGCGGGCCATAGGGGTATTTGCCCGGCGTCTGCACGTCGCCGGCGATGAAGATCGGCCGGAACTCGGCGATCTCCACCGAGGCCTCCGGCCTGTCGGAGAGGCCGAGCCGCTGCTGGAGCTGATCGCCGATGGCGGTGGCCAGTTCACCGACCGTCTTGCCGCGCGCCGGAAGCTGGCCGACGAAAGGCATCGAAACAGCGCCCGACGGCCCGACCGTATATTCGCCATTCAGTGTCGACCAGTCGCGCAGCGCGCCTTCCGCGCTTTGCCATTCGGCGATGCGGATATGCAGCCGGTCCATGGTGTCCAGCAGATAATCGCCGTCCGTTTGCGCGCTCGCTCCGGCAAGCGTCGCCAGCAGGACGAAAATCGCAGCTGTGAATGCACGGAGGAAGGAAGAAGCGACATGCATGTGAAAAGCTTTCAAATCCTGTGCCCGGGCGGCTTTAGAGGCGGCGCTATCAATAGCTTCCGCGCGAAGAGAACACCGCGGGCACGGTGCGGATGAGGATCTTCACATCGGAGGTGAATGACCAGTTCTCAACATAGTGGCGGTCGAAGGCGACGCGCGCGCCATAGGAGACATCGCTGCGGCCGCTGACCTGCCACAGCCCGGTCAGGCCGGGACGGGCGCTGAGATAGTAGGGTGCGGCATTGCCATAAAGCTCAAGCTCGTCCTTCACCACGGGGCGGGGGCCGACGAAGCTCATTTCGCCGCGCAGGATGTTGAGGATCTGCGGCAGCTCGTCCAGCGAGAATTTGCGCAACACGGCGCCCACGCGGGTGACGCGCGGATCGTCCTGCAACTTGCGAGCCGCCTCCCATTCCTCGCGGGCCTGCGGATTGGCTGCCAGATAGGCGTTCAGGACTTCGTCGCCATTCTCCACCATGGTCCGGAACTTCCAGCATCGGAAGACCTTGCCGCCACGGCCGATTCGGCGATGGCCATAAACCACGCTGCCGCCGTCGGCGAACTTGATCAGCCCCGCCAGCATCGCGAGCAGGGGACTCAAGACCACAAGTGCCGCCATGGCTCCGATTACGTCAAACCCGCGCTTGAACGGGCCGCCAGGGGTTTGCTGGTCGCAGATTTGCGATCGGGATGAGAATCTGTTGGCCAATCTGGCAGCTTCTCTCATGTTCCTGTTGCTCCGTTTGGATAGCGGAAAACTTATGCTGCGCTGCAGCACGCGAAGGGTAAGGGCCGCTGCATAGGTCAGCTCTGTGCCAAAAATCGGCCACCAAAGGGGTGTGTCAGTCATGTTTTGTAACCGAGTGAAACAGTTCGCTCGGCTTCAGGTGTACATTAGTTTCATTTGTGTAATAATTAATGATATATTAATTTTATTTGTGATAATTATCATTTTAAAACAATAATTTATTTAAGTGTATAAGAGAATATTATTGTGATTTGAGTTGCTTTGAGGTGAAGGCGCCTTTCTTGCTTCTGAAAGAGCGCATCTGTTTTCCGGGGTGGCGTCGCCGGTGACGCCTATTTGCCTTCCGGGAAGCTCAATTTCCGCTGGTTCCAGATCAAGATGCAAAGAGTCGGCAGTCAGGACTCGTGTTGCGGAGACTTGCCAAACCGCCTATATTTACGGGTGTGCGAGCGATCACGAAATGGAGGCTTTCAAGCTTTGCATTTCGAGGATTTGGGTGTGCCGGTGAAAGTCGTTCATCCACGTTCGCAATGGCGGGAGTAAGGTTTTGCATGAGAGTGTTGCAGCCACGCGGCGTGTGAAAGGATAAGATGTCCTTTCCTCTGTTCCTTCGCGGCTTCCTCATCGCCCTTGGCATGTTTGCCATAGTGAACTACGCGATCACCCAATCATTATGGACGACCTTTCTCAGCACTGTCATTTGCGCGGTGCTGATCCAGATTGGCTATTTCGTAGCAATCCTGTTCATGGTCTGGCGATCCGGTGCGCCGGGCGAACGCGGCGGCGATCCCTCGGAAAGCGGTGCCGGTGCTCCGGTGGCCAAGAAGGGCAAGCTCGAAGCCAAGGCCGCATCGCTGCGAAACACCAGGGGTTCCTCGCTGCACTGATCGGGCGTTTCGCCGGGCGTGTTTCGCTTGGCGGTCATCAAATTGCCTTGTGATGCTGGATAAGGCGTGGCCTACGTCGTCGGCCCATTGCGGCCGCATGTCCTGAAACGACAGATTTCCATGCCGGGCGCATGGAAGCACTCAAGCGGAAACCGGCATGGCATTCCCGACCGTCTGCGTCATCATTGCGGCCAAGAACGCCCAGGAGACGATCGCGCGTGCAGTCGCTTCGGCGCTGCGGGAGGCGCGCGTCAGCGAGGTCGTCGTCGTGGATGATGGCTCCGACGATGCCACCGCCGAAAGGGCTCTTGCGGCAGATGACGGCAGCGGCCGCCTTGCCATCGTCAGGCTGGACAGCAATCGAGGGCCCGCCCATGCCCGCAACCGCGCCATCGCGATGTCCAGGGCCCCGCTTCTGGCGATCCTCGACGCCGATGACTTCTTCCTGCCGGGCCGTTTCGACAGAATGCTCGATGGCGAAGACTGGGACTTCGTCGCCGACAATATCGTCTTCATCGATGAGCGCAGCATGGTCGACCGGCAGTTGGCGGTGCCCCGCTTCGAGACGGCGCCGTGTTTTCTCGACGCGGTCGGTTTCATCGACGGCAACATTTCCCGGCGCGGTGCCTCGCGCGGCGAGATCGGTTTTCTGAAACCGGTGATGCGGCGCGCCTTTTTCGATCGCCACGCCCTGCGCTATGACGAGAGCCTGCGCCTTGGCGAGGATTACGATCTCTACACGCGGGCCCTGTTGAAGGGCGCGCGCTACAAGATCGTGCACGATTGCGGCTACGGCGCCGTGGTGCGCGCCGATTCGCTGAGCGGCCGCCATCGCACCGAGGACCTGAAGCGGCTCTACGAGGCCGATCGCGCCATGCTCGCCTCTTTCGATCTGACGCCGGAGGCGAGAGGAGCGCTTCTTCGCCATAAACGCCATGTGCGCGGCCGCTTCGAATTGCGCCATTTCCTCGACCGAAAGGGCACGCGCGGCCTGATCCCCGCCGGATTTGAGGCGCTGGCACGGCCCTCGGCACTGCCGGCCATCATCCGTGGCGTCGCCGCCGACAAGCTGGAAGCTCTGCGGCGGAGCCGCCATAGCCATAGTGCGGAGGAGCCTGCCCCGCCGCGCTATCTGCTTGCGGCCCGTATCGCCACTCAGAAATAGTCGCGACGTACGGTTTCGATCACCGCCCCCAGCCGTTCCTTCTTCCCGGCCAATACGGCATCTGTGCTGAGTTGCGGTGCGGCCATGCGCGCCTTGCGCAGCGCCAGGATGGCGGGCAGGGCAAGGATCTTCTTGGCTGCCGCGCGCAACGGTGATCCGGATTCCGGATGGGTCGCGACCAGCATCTCCGCGTCCGGCGCGCGTCCTCCGTTGGCCGGGTGCTCCCGCTGCGCAAAGTTCATGCCCCAGAAGGGGGCGCCCTTGGTGACTGCCTCGGCGCGTGAGGAGAGGGGAATGCGCCGGGGTTCGTAGCGCACCTCGAGCGAGGCCGCCCAGTCGCACCATTTGAAACTGTTGATGCTCTGCGAGGTCGTCACCGCCACCCAGGGCACGCGGAAGGCGTCGGCCAGTATGGCGGCATGCATCGATTCGGCGATCACCAGATCGGCCTGCGCGATCTTGCGGATGACGTCCCTTGCCTCTCCGCAGGGATCGACATAGCCAAGCCCTGCCTCGTGGCACACCAGCGGCCAGATGCCGCCGACCGTGGATTCCCAATGCGGCACGAAGATCGTTCCGCCACTCTTTTGCAGGTTCCGGAATTCGGGCATGTCCGCCACCAGCACGGCAGGATCGACAAGGCCGAGCCCTTCGTTGAGGCCGAGCGTGCGCGCCGTCAGCGGACCGCGCACCGCGCGTATGTCCCATTCGCCGGCATCGGAAAGGTCGGGAGCTTCGCCGTAGCCGAAGCCGCTGCCGATGACGAGTTTCTTCACGCCTGCGGGCAATAGCTTCCGGTTCAGGACAGTGCCTACCCCCACGAGCAGCGTTTCGGGATGGATATCGCGCAGGCCGGGCAGGAGGAAATCCCAGAGCCACAGGTTGAGGTCGTCGCCGAAATTGCCATGGGCGGATTCCCAGTAGAAGGGCTGCATTCTCGACCTCCTATCGGGCAATCTTGCCGACGGCGAGAGCCAGGGCGCTGCGCAGGATTTTCGGATCGCGCCAGGCCCATTGTGCGAGCTGCTTCAATTGCGGAGCCTTGCGCGTCTTGACCAGACGCGCCTGCCCCCACAGCGCCTGATTGCGCGCGGTCTGCTTGTAGACCTCGATCGAGGCCCGGTCCTCGGGGCGATGGACGAACCGGTTCTCCAGATGGTCGAGCGCCACCCAGGTGTTGAACTGCTGCCTGAGGAACTGCGGCGAATCGCTGTCCATTCCGTGGAAGATGTTGATGCCTTCCCCGCGCGTGGCGCCGATGGATTCGCAAAGCACGCAACGACGCGCATTGCGTACGCAATCGTAGAAGAACAACACGTCCTCCGCCGCCAGTCTCAGCGCGGCGTCGAAGCGGATGTTGCGGGCCAGGGTCTGGCCGATGACCATGCAGGACAGATGCAGGAAGCTCCAGTTCTTCAGCATGGTGCCGGCAAGGTCGGCAATCTCGACAATGGGCGGATCGTCGCTCAGCCGTGTTATCTGTGCGGCGCCTGCCAGGTCGGCCACGCCGAAATGGTAGTAGAATTCCTCGCCGCCCCCGATCGAGGCCCAGTAACAGTCGGCATCAAAAAGTGACAGCGCAGCCACCGCCGTCTCCAGATGCTTCGGCGCCCACTCATCGTCGGAATCGAGGAAGGCAACACAGGCGCTGTCGGCAGGCACATGGTCGAGCCCCATGTTGCGCGCCCCACCCGGTCCCGCATTCGGTTGTTCTATAACGGTAATCCGCGCCCGTTCTTCCAGCTGGAACTCCCGCAGCTCGGTTTCGGCCGGCAAAGGTGAGGTGTCGTCGACGACGATCACGTCGAAATCGGCATGGGTCTGCGCGAATACGGAACGCAACGCCCGCCCCAGGATTCCGGGCTCTCGCTGGTAGTAGGGGATGATGACTGTGCACTTCGTCATTTTTTCGCGCCTTCAGGAGTCTAGGGGGCCACCACGGGCCCGATGCATTCCGGTCGGTGCCCCCGCAGGGCTCGCTGACGAACGTGGGTCCGCCCACAAAGGAACGGCGCTCGCCCATGTCGACGACCATCAATTTAAAGACCGTGACGAACAGCGTTGGCTGGAGCGTGCTTTCCAAGACCAGCATATTCGGGCTGAAATTTGTCACCGTCCCGATCCTGGCGCGCCTCCTCTCCCCGGAAGAGTTCGGCACGGTGGCCGTCGCACAGACCGTGGTGATGTTCCTGGCCATGATCGGCAGCGCGGGCCTTGCGGCCTCCCTGGTGCTCGAACGCGAGGAGGACGAGGAGACGCTGCACTCGGTGTTCTGGGTCAATCTCGCGCTGGCGCTGGCGATGTCGGCCTGCATCTATATATGGGCCGTGCCCTTCGCCCGCTGGCTGGGCGCGGAGGATGCGGCCTATCTGCTCCGGGTGATGGCGCTTCTGGTGCCGCTGCAACTGAGCGGCGATGTCGCCTATTCCCTGCTGGCGCGGCGCATGGCCTTCCGCAAGGACGCCGCCTGGAGCGTGATTTCCGAATCGCTCGGCGCGGTGGTCGCCGTCGCACTGGCGCTGGCGGGCTTTGGCGTCTGGGCGCTGGTGGCGCAGCTTTTCGTGGCCGCGATCGTGCGCCTTGGTGGCCTCTTCCATGCTACGGCCTACCGGCCGAAATTCATGCTCTCGCTGGCCCGGGTCGGCGCGCTGACCCGCTACAGCCTTGGCATCATGGGCTCCGAATTCTTCAATTTCATCACCTTCCAGTCACCTCTGGTGGTGGTGTCGCGCTATCTGGGCCTTGCCGATGCGGGCGCCTATTCGGCAGCCAACCGCTTTTCCAGCATTCCGAATCAGGTGCTGCTGGCCGGCCTCATGGGAGTGCTGTTTCCGGCTTTCAGCCATATGGGCGACGATACGCGTCGGCGCACCGATGCGCTGATGCTCAGCACGCAGGTCTCGACGGTGGCGCTGGCGCCGATGATGTTCGGCCTGTGGGCGGTGGCGGAGCCGGGCATGTACCTGATCTTCGGCCCGCAATGGGCGCATGCCTGGCCGGTGCTCGGCCTGCTCGCCGTTTCCAAGGGGATCATGTCGCCTTGCAGCACCTACATTCCCTTCCTCAAGGGGGCGGGCCGATCCGATGTCTTGTGGTGGGTCGCCATGTTGCGCGCCGGGCTCGTCTACGGCCTTGTCAGCTATGGCGCCGTGACCGGCGGCCTTTTCACAGCCATGGTCTGGCTGTGCGTCGCCAACGGCATCACCCTGATTTTCTACTCCTGGGCGGTGTTCCGAACCAGCAATGTTCCTTTCCTGTCCGGCTTCTACACCACCACCCGCCCGATGGTCGCCTCGCTCATCATGGCCGTGGCGGTACGGTGGCTGCTGGACCGGATGAAGGACGACCTGCCGGGTGGCCTGTGGTGGAATGCGGCATCGCAGGTGATGGTTGGCATCGCGGCGGGCGCCGTCCTGTATGGCTTGCTTCTTTTCCTGATGGAGCGCGGCCTGTTGAGGAAACTGCTCGAACTCGTGCGGCAGCGCAAAATGCGGGCGGCCTGAATGTGGGTATGCAGGTTTCGTTACCGGCGGTGAAGGGACGTCAGGTGGCTACCCGCCTTGGAAACGTACTCCTGCGGCCGGTGCCGGTCCGGTTTTCCGTCTCGGCGGCTTAACCCGCGCTCATAAAAAGTTACCGGCCGGCTCTCCGAAATGTGGGGACGCGCCATATTGCCATCCCGCGACCGTCCTAAACGCCACTCAACATTCGCTCGAAATTGAAGCGGACCCATGTCGGGGCTGAACAGAAAGTAGGACGGTGACGATGGCGAAACCACAGGCGACGACCCTCCCGGCATGGCTCCTGACCGGCGTGCTGGCGCTGGCGGCAACGACGCCCGCGCAGGCACAATCGGCGGACCAGGCCAAGGGCGAATCCTTCGTGGAAACCTTCGACAAGCTCGACACCGGGCGTTGGTACATCTCCGACGGCTGGTCGAACGGCGACCACCAGAACTGCACCTGGTCGTCCAAACAGGCGAAGGTCGAGGACGGACGGCTCAAGCTCGGTTTCGCAAAGCAGGATTACAAGCAGCGCAGTCATGTCTGCGGCGAGGTGCAGACCCGGCAACGCTTCGGCTACGGCGTATACGAAGTGCGCATGAAGGCTGTGGCCGGCTCCGGCCTCAACACCGGCTTCTTCACCTATATCGGCCCGGTCGACAAGCAGCCCCATGACGAGATCGATTTCGAGGTGCTCGGCAAGGACCCCGCCAGGGTGCAGGTCAACCAGTATGTCGATGGCGAGAGCGTCGGCAGCGCCAAGCTTGCCGAGGTGTCAGGCGGCGCCGACAAGGATTTCCACGACTATGCCTTCGTCTGGGAGAAGGATCGCATCGCCTGGTATGTCGACGGCGCGCTGGTCGAGGAGGAGACCGACCCTGCCAGGGTGCCGAGCCATGCCTCGAAGATCTTCCTGAGCCTTTGGGGCAGCGACACGCTGAAATCCTGGATGGGCGCTTTCGAAGACCCGGGCGGCCCTGTCGCCGCCGAGGTGGACCGCGTCGCCTATACGGCGCCCGGCGAGCCTTGCCAGTTCCCGGAATCGATTGCCTGCAAGCTGAAACAGGATGCGCAATGAGCAAAGCGACCTGTGGGCGCGGCGCAAACAGCCGGCACGCCTGCGATAGGTGACAGATCACATGCTGCACGTTCTTTACCTGGTCCACGACCTGTGCGACCCGGCGACGGCCCGACGCGTCGCAATGCTGCAAGCCGGTGGCGCGCATGTCACGCTTGCCGGCTTCCGGCGGGGCGCGCTGCCCACCTTTGACGGCATTGCGCCCATCGACCTCGGCATGACAGGCGACAGGGCCTTTGCCCAGCGCCTGATTGCGGTGGGCAAGGCGGCAATCATGCTGGGCGCGCGGTTGAAAGGCCTGATGAAGCCCGACATCGTCGTCGCCCGCAATCTCGAGATGCTGGCGCTGGCCAACCGGGTCCATGCCCTCTTCGGCGCAAATGTGCCGATCGTCTATGAATGCCTCGACATCCACCGCCTGCTGCTGGACGAGGGGGCGGTGGGCAAGGCCATGCGCGGCGCGGAGCGCTTCCTTGGCCGCAACGCCGCGCTGCTTGTGACCAGTTCGCCGGCTTTCGTGCGGGAATATTTCGAGGCGCGCGGCCAGTCCCATGCCCCGGTGATGCTGCTTGAGAACAAGGTGCTCGAGCTTTCCGGCGGGGCCGGGCAACCCATGCGGGCTGCCTCACCGCCGGCGGAAGGCGAGGCATGGCGGATCGGCTGGTTCGGTGCGCTGCGCTGCGCCCGCTCGCTCGCGCTTCTTGCCGCCTTCACCCGCGCCACGCAGGGCCGGTTCGAGGTCGTGCTGCGCGGTCGCCCGGCCCATGTCGAGTTCGATGATTTCGACGGCTTCGTCGCGGCAGAGCCGCATATGCGTTTCGAAGGCCCATACCGCAACCCGCAGGATCTCCCGGCCATCTATGGCGAGGTCCATTTTTCCTGGGCGATCGACTTCTTCGAAGCGGGCATGAACTCCGACTGGCTGCTGCCGAACCGGCTTTATGAAGGTTGCCGTTTCGGCGCCGTTCCGCTGGCCATGCAGAGCACGGAAACAGGCCGCTTCCTTGCGGGACATGGCATCGGCCTGTTGCTTGACAGGCCGGAGGCCGAGCCATTGACCGCCCTGCTCGAGGACATGACCGCCGGGCGTTACGCCGCCTTGAGCGAAGCGGTGGCGGTGCACAAGCCTGAAACCTGGGTGTGCGATGCCGCCGAGTGCCGCGCTCTGGTGGAGCGCATGAAGGGGGTTGCCGCTAGCGCCTGGGCACGAACCCCGGTGGAGGCCGCAGCATGACGATGGCCGAGCCGCTCGAGAAACCGCACGACAGGGTCATGGCCGGCAGTCGCTGCATGGTGGTGATCCCTTGTCTCAACGAGGTCGATCATATCGGCGACCTGCTCGACCAGTTGCTCGACCCGGCCGAGCGGCTCGATATGAGGATCGTTGTCGCGGATGGCGGCAGCACGGACGGCACGCGCGCCACGGTGCGCGAGATCGCCGCCGTAACGTCACGCGTGATCCTGCTGGACAATCCACGCCGCCTGCAAAGTGCCGCGCTGAACCTTGCCGTGGCCGAGTTCGGCCATCAGGTTGAATACCTCATCCGTATCGACGCCCATGGCGGCTATCCGGACGACTATTGCGAGCGGCTGCTTCAGGAGGCGCGCGAAACCGGCGCCGATTCCGTGGTGGTTTCGATGGAAACGGTGGGGTTCCGGCCGTTCCAGAAGGCGGCGGCGGCCGCGCAGAATTCCCGGCTCGGCAATGGCGGCTCCCCCCATCGTGAGGGCATTCCCGGCCACTGGACCGATCATGGCCACCACGCCCTGATGCGGGTGTCGGCTTTTCGCGCCGTGGGGGGCTATGACGAAAGCTTCAGCCACAACGAGGATGCGGAACTGGACCACCGGCTTGCGGCTGCCGGCTATCGCATCTGGATGACCGACAAGACCTTCATGACCTACTATCCGCGGACGACTCCGGCCGCCCTGTTCCGGCAATATCTGGGCTATGGCCGGGGCAGGGCCAGGAACGCCATGAAGCATGGCACGCCGCTGAAGCCGCGGCAGGCGCTTCCGCTTCTGGTGGCGCCGGCGGTGGCGGGCGCGGTGCTGGCCGTCGTCAGCGCCACCGCGCTGCTGCCGGTATCGCTTTGGGCGGGCGCATGCCTCGGCTATGGCGCCTGGATGGCGGTGAGGGAGCGCAACCCCCACGGACCGCTGGCCGGCATCTCGGCCATGATCATGCATCTGGCATGGTCCACCGGCTTCTGGCTGGAATATCTGCGCGCATGGCGCCAGCAACGCCTGAAACAGCGGGGGGTGCCGGCATCATGAGCCACAATGCCCCGCAACGTACGGTGCCGGTAGACATATGCGTATGCACCTACCAGCGCGCCCATCTGGAACAGACGCTGCGTTCGCTCGCCGCTTTGGAACTGCCACCGCAAGTGAGGCTGCGGATCGTCGTGGCCGACAATGACGCACAGCCGAGCGCCAGGGCGCTGGTCGATGCGCTGGCGAACGAACTGCCCGTCGCGTTGCACTACATCCACTGCCCGGCGTCCAACATCTCGCTTGCCCGCAACGCCTGTCTCGAAGCCGCGCAGGGAACGTTCCTCGCCTTCATCGACGACGATTCCACGGCAACGCCGCGATGGCTGGCGGAACTGATCGCCGTCGCCGAAGCGACCGAGGCGGATGCGGTTCTGGGGCCGGTGTGCGCGATCTATTCTCCTTCCGCGCCCGGCTGGATGCGACGGGGCGATTTCCATTCGACCGGCCCGGTCTGGGTCGATGGTGAAATCCGTACAGGTTACAGCGGCAACGTGCTGCTGAGGCGCGCCTCGCCACATGTCGAGGGCCGGCGCTTCAATCTGGCGCTAGGGCGCAGCGGCGGCGAGGATACGGAATATTTCGCGCAGCTTCACCGGTCGGGCGGCAGGATCGCCTATGCGCCGGATGCGCTGGCCTGCGAGCCGGTAACGCCGCAGCGCGCACGGTTCTTCTGGCTGGCCAGACGGCGCTTCCGCTCGGGGCAGACACATGCGCGGCTGCTGGCGGCCGAACCTGTGTCACCGTTGCCGCAGGCAGGCCTCGCCGCTGTCAAAGCCGCGTTCAGCTTCTGCGCCGCGCTTGCCTTTATCGCGGTGCCCCACCGTCGCAACCGGCAGATCCTGCGCGGCATCATGCATGCCGGCGTGGCCGGTGGTTTGCTCGGCCTGCGTGAAGCCCGCCTCTATGGCGACGAGCCCGCGAAAGGACAGACCCATGCAGCCTGACGTGAGTTTCGTCATCGCCGCCTACAATGCCGAAGCGGGTATTTCACAGGCGATAGAAAGCGCGCTCGCCCAGCGTGGCGTCTCGGTCGAGGTGATCGTGGTGGATGATTGCTCGTGCGACCGTACGGTCGAGATCGCGCGCGCCTTCGCGCCCCGGCAGGTCACGGTGGTCGCGCTTCCCCGCAACCGGGGACCGGGAGGTGCGCGCAATGCGGGGTTCGATGCCGCAACCGGACGCTGGATCGCCGTCCTCGATTCCGACGACAGCATCCATCCGGACAGGATGCGGCGCATGATCGACCGGGCCAATACGGCCGGCGCGCAGATTGCCGTCGACAATCTCGACGTGGTGGAGGATGCCGCCGCCCCGCAGACCATGTTCGACGAAGCCTTCCTTGAAGCGCGCCCCGAACTCCACCTTGCCGATTTCATCGACGGCAACATCATGTTCCAGGGCCGGTTTTCCTTCGGCTATGTGAAGCCGATCTTCCGGCGGGATTTCCTTGAGCGTCACGCCCTGCGCTATGACGAGGCGCTGCGTATCGGCGAGGACTACATCCTGCTCGCCTCGGCACTGGCGGCAGGCGGGCGCTGCGCGGTCGAGCCGCGTGCCGGCTATCGCTATCACATTCGCGGCGGTTCCCTCTCGCGCGTGCTCGAACTGCATCATGTCGAAGCGATGCTGGCGGCCGATGACGCCTTCCGAAGGGCCTATCGTCTGGAACCGCAAGCCCAGGCCGCTTTGGCGCGGCGCACGAAGAGCCTGCGGCGGGCGGCGTCCTTCCTGCTTCTGGTGCGGCATCTGAAGGACAGGGCGCCGCTGCGCGCTGCCGGCACGGCGCTGCGCGACCCGGCGGCGCTGAGACACCTCAGCATGCCGATAATGGTGCGGTTGCGCCGGCTCGCGGCTGCGTTTCACCCCGCGGCAAGCAGATTGAAAACCAACTGAATCGGCGGGGAGCCGAGCGTTAACAGGGAAGATCAAGATGAAAAAAGTCAGAAAAGCTGTGATCCCCGTGGCCGGACTGGGCACGCGATTCCTGCCCGCGACCAAGGCGATGCCCAAGGAGATGCTCACCGTGGTTGATCGGCCCGTCGTGCAATATGCGGTCGACGAGGCGCTGGAAGCGGGTATCGAGCACATCGTTTTCGTTACCGGCCGCAACAAGCATGTGATCGAGGACTATTTCGATATCCAGCCCGAATTGCTCGACACGCTCACCCGCACCGGCAAACTCGAACAGCTTGCCTCGCTCGGCCGTCTGCAGCCGCAACCCGGCACCATCTCCTTCACGCGCCAGCAGGAGCCGCATGGGCTCGGCCATGCGGTGTGGTGCGCGCGCGATATCGTCGGCGACGAGCCTTTCGCGCTGCTCCTGCCCGACATGGTTTCCTACGGCGACAAGGGGTGCCTGTCCGGCGTGATCGACCTTTATGCGCGTACCGGTGGCAATGTGGTTGCCGTCGAGCAGTGCGATCCGATGGACACCGGCAGCTATGGCATCGTCGGCAAGGGAGCCGCCACGGGAAGCGGCTTCGCCATTACCGGCATGGTGGAAAAGCCGGCGCCGGAGGCAGCACCCTCCAACTACTACATCAATGGCCGTTACGTGTTGCAGCCGCAAATCTTCGACATATTGAGCACCCAGCAGCGGGGTGCCGGCAATGAGATCCAGTTGACCGATGCGATGGTGCGGTTGTCGGAAAGCCAGCGCTTTTTCGCATCCCCCTTCGAAGGCCGCATGTTCGATTGCGGGTCCAAGGACGGTTTCATCCAGGCCAATGTCGCCTTCGCGCTGGCCCGTGCGGACATGCGCGACAGCGTCCTCGCTCCTATCGAGGAGATGATCGTTTCCAGCAGGCGCAGCACGCGGGCGGCCTGACCGCTTCGGCCGGCCCGGCGGAAATTCCGCCGGGCCGGCCCTTCGAACGAAAGGCGGCATTGGCAGGCAAACTCATGAATCATGGAAGCTATCCGTTGCAGAACCGGGGCATAGGTCCGGTCACGGAAACGAACGAATTTATCGATCTCGACATGCTGGTCGCCGCGGTGCGGCGCCAGTTCGGGCTGATCTGCCTGTTCGCCGTTCTCGGGCTGGTTCTGGGCGGGCTTTATCTGGCGTTCACGCCGGCCCTCTATACGGCCTCGACCCGCATCCTGCTCGATACCAGCCTGTCGCAATTTGCCGAGGACAAGGACGCGCCGCCGATCGGGCCGCAGGCCGATGCGATGGTGCTGAGCGAAGTCGAGATTCTCAAGTCGAACCGGCTTGCCCGCACCGTGGTTCGCGCCGAGAACCTTCAGGACAATGAGGCTTTCCTCAACCCGCCGCGCTCGCCGCTGGCCTGGCTGAAATCCACGGTGAAGTCGGCTGCCGGTCTGTTTGCATCCGCGCCCGCCACACCGGCCGGCAACGCCGAGGAGGCAAAGGTGGGCAAGGCGGCTGCCTTGTTGCAGGCGGGTTTGACGGCCGAGCGCGTCGGGCGCAGCCTGGTTATCGAGCTTTCCTTCAAGGGCTACGATCCGAAGCTTGCCGGTGCGATCACCCGCGCCTATGCGGAAGCCTATCTTTCCGATCAGCTTGACGCCAATTTCGACGCAACCCAGCGCGCGACGGTCTGGCTGCAGGGCAGGCTGGAGGAACTGCGCGAGAATTCCCAGGAGGCGGCGCTCGCCGTCGAGCAGTTCCGGGCGAAGGCCGGACTGACGGCGGTGCGTGGCGAACTGATGTCGGAACAGCAGCTTTCCGACCTGAACAGCCAGCTCATCCTCGCGCAGGCCGACACCGCCAATGCACTCGCCCGCTACAACCAGTTCAAGGCCATTGTCGACAGCGGCCCGGACAATGCCGTCAACAGTGCCGCGATCCCGCAGGAAAAGGGCACCAACGGCAGCAACAGCGCCGCCATCAACGAAATGAAGGCCCGTTATCTGGGCATCGCCAAGCGCGAGCAGGATATCACCGACCGCTTCGGCAAGGACCATCCGCAGGCGGTGGCGTTGCGCCGCGAAGAGGCCAATCTCAGCGGGCAGATATTCTCCGAACTCAAGCGCCTGACGGAGAGCTACCGCAACGAATATCAGGTGGCCAAGTCGCGCGAGGATTCGCTGCGCGCCAATGTCGGAGAGCTCTCGGGCAAGAATTCCGCCACCGGGGCGGATCAGGTGAAGCTTCGCGAACTGGAGCAGAAGTCGCAGGCCCTTGCCACGCTCTACCAGGCGTTTCTCGCCCGCTACGAGGAAACGTCGCAGCGCCGATCCTTCCCGATTGCCGAGGCCAGGGTCATCTCGCAGGCCGACAATCCGGTTTCGCCCTCGAGCCCGCGCAAGGCCATGGTTCTTGGGCTTTCGCTGGTACTCGGGTTGTTCGCAGGGGCGGGCGGGGCAGCGGTGCGCGAATTTCGCGAGCGCTTCTTCCGGACCGGCGACGATGTGCGCGATGCGCTCAACATGAATTTTCTTGGCTATCTGCCCTTGGTCAGCAATCATGCCGCCGGGCAGGGCGCGAGAGGCAGGACCGCTGGCGGCAATGGAGGCGACAGGGGCGGCGGGCCGGATCTCGAAACCGTGACGCCGCGCATGCTGCGGGTGGCGATCAATTCGCCGGGTTCATCCTTCGCGGAAACGCTGCGCAACATGAAGCTCGCCGGCGATATCGTCCTGCATCACACGCCCTGCAAGGTGATCGGCTTCGTTTCCGCTCTGCCGCGCGAGGGCAAGACGACAGCCGCCGCGAATTTCGCCGGCCTTCTGGCGGCCAATGGCGCGCGCACCCTGCTCATCGATGCCGACCTGCGCAATCCGCGCCTCAGCCGCTCCCTGCCGCGCCTGCCGGAAAGGGGGCTTGTCGAGGTGGTTCTGGGCGAGCAGCGCTGGCAGGATGTCTGCCTGACCGATCGCAAGACGCGGCTGGCCATCCTGCCCACGGTGGGACGCCAGAGGATTTCGCACACCAGCGGCCTGATTTCCGGACCGGCCATGGCCGCCTTGCTGGACGATATGCGCCAGAGCTTCGATTACATCGTGGTCGATCTGCCGCCGCTCGGTCCGGTCGTCGACGCCAAGGCGTTTGCGCCGCTGGCCGACGGTTTCATGATGGTGATCGAATGGGGGCAGACGCCGCGCATGCTGGCGCGCTCGCTGTTGCAGAGCGAACGCCCGGTCGCCGCCAAGATGCTTGGCGCGGTGCTCAACAAGACCGACATGAAGGCGCTGTCCCGCTACGGTCCGTTCGGAGGCGCGGAACAGTATCTCGACCGTTATCAAAGCTATTATGTCGAGGAGACCACGGCGGCTGGCGGCACCGGCCGCGTGGAAACGTCATGACGGCGTCGAGCGGCATGCCGGCCCGTTCAGTTGGTCAGGTAGCGGCCCGTATCCCGCCAGATGCGCAAGGCCGTCAACTGCCCGCTGAAATAGGCGCCGCTGTCGAGGTTCACGCGCATGCCCTCGCGCCCGGCCTGCTTCACGGGCGTGTGCCCATGCACCACATAGCGCGTCAGCCGGTCGGCATTGTCGAAGAAGGGGGCGCGGATGAGAACGAGATCGTTCTCGTCCTGCTCCCTCATTGGTACGCCCGGCCGGATGCCGGCATGGACGAAAACATAGCGCTGGCTCTCCACCAGCACCGGGAGTGTTCGCAGGAAAGCGACATGCTCGGCCGGAATCGCATCGCGGACAGCGTTGTCGATGCTGCGCCTGTTGCCATGCATCTGGCGCAGGCGCTCGTGGTCAATCCCGTAGGACAGCAGCGTGGGGCCGGCCCCCATGAGCAGCCACGACCGCAGATCGATGCGGCCTTCCAGATAGTCCAGCATGGCGACCTCGTGATTGCCGGCGAGGCAGATGCGGTGGAACCCCGGCGGCGGCGGCGCGACGAGATGGTCGAGTACCTGGGCCGAGGCGGGACCCCGGTCGACATAGTCGCCCAGCATCACGAGCAGCTTCCTGCCGGGCAGTGCCACCGCATCATCGGCGATACGGCGTTCCAGAGCCAGCAAGGCGTCGAGGCAGCCATGCACGTCGCCCATCGCGTAGACGATGAGGTCGGACATATCGAGCTGCAGGCGTGGCCGTTGCGGGCGTGCCTTCTTCTTCGCGCCCAACCCGAGAAGTCGGATCATGCTTCTCATGACGCTATGATTCCATGAACTCTTCAAGGAGATGAAACTTGAAGACCAATTCCAGTCCTTCCCTAAAGCCGATGGTTTCCGCCGTTCCGCCGGAACTTTCGGAACGTGTCCGGATTGCACGGTTCCTGTGCATTTTCCTGATGATGTTCGTACATGTTCAGCCGGGGATAGCCGAGAACGTCTATGACCGCGATGCCGGGTTCTTCGATGTCATCTATTTCATATTCTCCCGGCTTCTGGGGCTCAGTTCGGTTTCTCTTCTGAGCATCGTATCGGGCTATTTCGTGGTGGCCAGCCTGCACAAGTCGGGCTTCTGGAAACTGGCCGTTTCGAAACTGCGCACGCTGGTGGTGCCGCTTGTGGCATGGAATCTCCTGATGCTGGCCTTGCTTGCGGTTTATGGCCTGCTCACCGGCAAGTGGCACGACATGCCTTCGTTCACGCCCATGGGGCTGGCGAATGCCTTACTGGCGCTCACCCAATGGCCGCTCGATGTCCCTTTGTGGTTCCTGCGGGACCTTTTCGTCTGTTGCCTTTTTGCGCCGTTGCTTCAGGCAGGCTTGAAGCGCTCCCCGCTCGCCACGATCCTCGCGGTGACCCTGTTTATGGCGTTTGGCGAGGACTGGCTTATCATGCAACGACCCCAGCTTCTCCTGTTCTTCGCATTGGGCATGTGGTTGCGCATCGCTGCTCCCGACCTGCGTACGATGGAGCGATGGGCGTGGATTTTGACGATAGGTCTGGCCGTCATGGTCACGATCTTCCTGACCATCCGCATCGAACGCATATTGTTGAGTGAAATGGATGCTATGGTGCGGCTTTCGCTCGACACGCTGTTGCGCATCACCATGGCGGGCGGTTTCTGGGCGGCCATAGGGCTGGTGAAACATTCGCGGCTGGCGGGCCTGTGCGCGAGCCTTGAACCTTATGCATTCTTCCTGTTTTGCAGCCACGCGATCCTGTTCAACTTCCTGGGGATCGTATTCCGGCGCTTCTTCGGAAATTACGGATCGGAGCTGTTTCCCGTCACCTTCTTCACCCTGCCGGTAATCGCGGTCGTCTGCTCCATCATCGGATTGCAGATCATTGGCAGGTCACGGCTGCTGCTGTTCCTCTTCAATGCCGGTCACAGTGCTCCTCAACGCCTGCTGTCATCCGCCAAGGAAAAATACCGGACGGCGACCTAGCGGAGATCGCCGCCGCGGACCTGTGGGCCCGCGGGCGTTTCCGATCGACAGGCGTCGGCCTGGTCAGGCGGGCTGCTGGATCGCGGAGAGCTTCCAGTCCTGACCGTTCTCGCGCACGAAGGTCCAGAGTTCGGTGGTCTCGCTGGCCGCGTCCGCATCGCCTTCCACGATCTTGCCGGTGGCACGGTCGCGCACCACGTCGCGGGCTTCATATCGCATGGCGGCGGTGGCGTAGTCGCGCGCACCCTCGCTCCAGCTTTCGGCGATATCGGCTTCCAGAAGGCGGACATCGCTCACCTCGTTGCGCACGCCGTTATGGGCGTTCCGGGCAAGCTCCTCCGACAGGTAGGAAACCATTTCCGGCGTGACCAGCCGGCGCAGTCCGGCATGATCCTCGCGGCCGAAGGCACCCTGAACTTCGCCGAGAAGGGCTTCGAAACGGTCAAGATCGTCCTGATCCGGCTTCATATCCCGCGTCGTCGTTGCTTCCTGCGCGGAAGTCGATCGCCCGCCGATGGTGGGGACCGTGAAGCCGGCCGGCTTGCCGGCATCCGAATGGGCGTCACGGCCGTAGCGGTTGGCGCCAGGTACGCCACCGGCGCCGGCCATGGCGGGCTGCCGGGCATTCTGGCCACGGAAGAAGCGCAGGGCCAGCATCACCGCGCCGGCGATCAGCAGGCCCTGCAAGAGCAGGCCGAGCAGGCCGGCAAGGCCGCCAAAACCCTGCCCGAGGAGGAGGCCGATAAGGCCGCCGATCAGAAGGCCACGCATGAGCGAGCCGCCGAGCCCGTTCATGAAGCCGGGCCGCTGCTGGGCGGCCGACGGCTGGCGGGCGGCATTGGGTGCGGTGTTCGGCGTCATGGAACGCTCGACGGGAGCTGCCTGGTTCGGCGCGGTGCGGGTGGCCGGCACGCTCTGGTGGGTGCGGGTTCCGCGGCTGCCGAAGCTGCCGCCCCGCCGGGCCTCGGCATAGTCCACCGATACCATGGAAAAGGCGAGCATCAGCCCTGCAAACAGGGCGAATATCTTGGCGCGGCGTGGCTTGAACATGTCAGGTCTCCTCCGAACAGGTGCGGTCACCTCAAGGCCTGATGTCCCTTTCCCGAGGGGACCTGCGCCTTGAAGAGGTGGCTGCCCGGAAAAAGCCCGGACGCGGCTGATGTAGAGACGGAAAACGCCATGCACAAGATGCCATCCGCAAGATGCATGGCGCAATCTCCCCGCTTCATGCCGCTCATTGTCTGGCGGGCGTGTCAGGCTGGATGCTGCTGGACGCTCAGGCCGCCATCCACCGTCAGGCAGGTGGCGTTCATGAAGGGGCATTCGTCGGACACCATGAACACCGCTGCCATGGCGATTTCCTCCGGCGTGGCAATGCGCCCGCCGGGATGCAGGCGCATGGTTTGTGCCCGCGCGGCCTCGGGATCGTCAAAGCTGTTCCAGTAATCGATGTTCTTCTGCGTCAGCACATAGCCAGGGGCCAGCGCATTCACGCGGACCTGCTGCGGCGCATATTCCAGCCCCAGCGCCCTGGTCATGCCCAGCAGCGCGTGCTTGGCGAGCGGATAGGGGAAAGTGTGGGGAATGATGGTGAAGGAATGGGTCGAGGCGATGTTGAGAATGACGCCGCCGCCCTGTTCGATCATGCCCGGCAGGGCCGCCTTGCAGCAGTTCCACGCCCCTTTCAGGTTGACGTCGAAGCAGCGCTGCCAGGCGGCGTCGTCCATCTCCAGCGGCCTGGAGAACACGTTGATGCCGGCATTGTTGACCAGTGCGTTGATCCGGCCGATCTCGGCACGCGCCTGCTCGAAAGCCGCCTCGATGGCTGCCGCATCGGAAATGTCGGCGTGGGCATGGCCAAGGGTGGCGCCTGCCTCGCGCAGGGCCTTGGCCTCCTTGGCCAACAGCTCGCCGTCCATATCGACGAGAAAGAGAGCTGCCCCCTCGCGGGCAAATCCCTGCGCGATGGCAAGGCCGATGCCTTGCGCGGCCCCGGTCACGAAGATGCGCTTGCCGATCAGACGTCCAGCCATGATGTTTCTTCCTTATTGCCGGGATGTCGCTACCACTCGGCGAAGCTGCCATCGGCATGACGCCAGATGGGGTTCTTCCAGTTGTGGCCGATCCTGGCGCGTTCCTTCACATAGTCCTCGTCGATCTCGACCCCGAGGCCGGGGCCGTCGGGAATGCTGACGAAGCCATCCTCATAGGTGAAGACCTCGCGATTGGCGATGTAGTCCAGAATGTCATTGGACTCGTTGTAATGGATGTTGAGGCTCTGCTCCTGGATGAAGGCGTTATAGGACACCGCATCCACGTGCAGGCAGGAGGCCAGCGCAATCGGGCCGAGCGGGCAGTGCGGGGCTAGAGCCACATCGTAAGCTTCCGCCATGGCCGCGATCTTGCGGCATTCGGTGATGCCGCCGGCATGGGACAGGTCGGGCTGGATCACATCGACATAGCCGCCCTGCAGGATCGACTTGAAGTCCCAGCGCGAATAAAGCCGCTCGCCCAGCGCGATCGGGGTGGATGTGTGATTGGCGATTTCCTTCAGCGCCTCGGCATGTTCTGACAGCACTGGCTCCTCGATGAACATCAGCCTGAACGGTTCGAGCTCCCTGGCCAGCACCTTGGCCATCGGGCGATGCACGCGGCCGTGGAAATCCACGCCGATGCCGATATGCGGGCCGACCGCGTCGCGCACCTGGCCGATGGTCTCGACGATGGCGTCGAGCTTGTCGTTGGTGTCGAGGATCTGCAATTCCTGCGTGCCGTTCATCTTCAGGGCGGTAAAGCCGCGATCGACCATGTCGCGCGCATTGGCGGCAACATCCGCGGGGCGGTCGCCGCCGACCCAGGAATAGACGCGGATGCGGTCGCGGCATTTGCCGCCCAACAATTCGTGGACCGGCACGCCCAGCGCCTTGCCCTTGATGTCCCACAGCGCCTGGTCGATGCCGGCCAGCGCGCTCATCAGGATCGGGCCGCCGCGATAGAAGCCCCCACGGTAGAGCACGTTCCAGTGGTCCTCGATCAGGCGCGGGTCCTTGCCGATCAGATAGCCGGACAATTCATGCACGGCCGCCTCGACGGTGCGGGTGCGGCCCTCGATGACCGGCTCGCCCCAGCCCGCAATGCCTTCGTCGGTCTCGACCTTGAGGAACAGCCAGCGCGGCGGAACGATATAGGTGGTCAGCTTGGTGATCTTCATGGGCAGTTCCCCGTGCTTGCAGGCGCGCGTTCCGAACGCGCCGGGTGGTGTCAGTCTGGCCGGCGGCTGCGCGCCGCAAGGCGGATCGATCCCTCGAGGCGCTGACCCGGCTCCAGCAGCCTGAGATCGCCGAACCCGTCGCGGTTGTGATCGTCGGCCATGTGGCTCATCGGCTCGAAGCAGAAGAAGCCGGCATTCGCCTCCCCGAAGGGGGCATAGAGGAAGGCGTGTGCAAAAACCGGATCGGCACTCACCTCCAGCTCCAGCGCGTGCCGGGGGTAACGGATCAGCGCCGTGCCGTCCCATCCCGAATAACCATTGTTGAGGCGCGCAGCGGGGAAACGCCTGGCCTTGCCGAAGTCGAACGCGCCTGCCGGGATCACGGCGGGTCCGGGTAGCGATCCGGCACCTTCCGGCCGCACGCTGGAGGCCGAGAATTGCAGGGTGGTGTCGTCAGCCAGCACAAAATAAGGATGCCAGCCCAGCCCGAAGGGCAGGGTGTCGTCGCCCTCATTGGTCACGGCCAGGCGCAGCGAGAGCCGTTCGTCGTCTAGGCTGAACCGCTGTTCGGCCAGATAACGATAGGGACCGTTTGTGCCCCGGTGGCGATAGGCAAGGGTCGCGCCCGATGTGCCTTGGTCCTGAAGCGACCACCTTTCCAGCCAGCCGTCGCCATGGATATAGAGCGGGTCGAGATCGGAATTTGGCTCCAGCGCATAAGTCTTGCCGCCGCAGGAAAAACGGTTGCTGCCCAGCCGATTGCCGAAGGGAACCAGAGGAAATCCTGCCGTGTCGATGGGAGCGGTGCCATCTGGCAGGCTGGGTCGCAACAGCGGCACGCCGTTTTCCGCCGCGCCCCACCACAGGCTGAGCATTGCCCCGCCCTGCAGGCGCAGATGCGCCGTCATGGTGGAAGAGCGCAGTTCGATCAACCCGGTCCCATCCATCGTGTGTGCCTCCGTCATGGTTACAGCACAACATCCGGTTCGAACCGCCCGGCGAAAGGCAGGTCGAAGGTGAAAGTCGCGCCCGACTGGTCGGCCTCCGACGTGTCGTCGAGCCCGTCGCTGGCGGAGGTGACCAGCATGGCGCGGGCCTGCGGGCCGATGAAGGCCGGGCAGCTTGCCTGCGAGGCAGGCAGGCTGAACGACGACAGGAACTCGCCCTCGGAACTGTATCCTGTGACGCAACCGGCGCCCCACAGCGCGATCCAGACCTTGCCTTGCGCATCGCAGACTGCGCCGTCGGGGCCTGCCCCTTCGGGAAAGCTGCTCAGGAAAGGCGAAGCCTCGCCTGTGGGCAGTCCGGTCTGTGGATCGACCGCCACCTTCATGACGGTGCCGAGCACCGTGTCGGCGTAGTAGGCCGTGGCGGCATCGGGCGCAAAGCAGATGCCGTTGGAAATGGTGATGCCCTCATAGAGGCGAGTCAGCCTGCCGGCGCGATAGTGATAGATCGAGCCCGCCCCCCGCTGTGCGTCCCGGCCCATGGTGCCAAGCCAGAACGCGCCGCTTTGGTGAACTCGCGCATCGTTGCAGCGGGTCAGCGCATTATCGGCCTCGATGGCCAGGTGCGGGTGCAACGCGCCGTCGGCGACCGTGCGGATATACAGGCCGTTTTCCGCAAACAGAAGCTGGCACCGGTCGTCGATGCGGGCCAGCGCGCTGGCCATGAAGGGCAGGTCGTGGACCAGTGTGCGGCTGTCACGGAAGCGATGTTCCAGCAATTTGCGGCCGATGATGTCGAACCACCAGGCCGTGTCGGTGCGGGGGTCATAGGTCGGGCCTTCGCCGAGCTTGCACGAAGGCGCATCGAGCCTTGCCAGATTTTCCGGCTGGAGCAACTGGCTCATGCCGTTTTCCCGAACGCGGCATCATAGGCCGCGATGGTGCGTCGCGCGGCCGCGCGCACCTTGGCGGCGTCGTCGCCGGGGCGATAGAGGCTGGTGCCCAGCCCGAACGTGCTGACGCCGACCCTGGCGTAGTCGGCGAAACTGGCATCGGAAACGCCGCCGACCGCACCCACCACCGCAGTCGCCGGCAGGACGGTTCTGATGGCGGCAATGCTGGAGGGGCCGAGTGCACCGGCGGGGAAGAATTTCAACGCCGAAGCCCCGGATTTGAGCGCCAGAAGGGCTTCCGAGGCGGTGAAGCAGCCGGGCATGGAATAAAGACCGGCGGCGGCGGCGGCGGCGATGACCTCGGGATCGGTGTTGGGGCTGACCATCAGCTTGCCGCCGAGGTCGGCGAGCTGCCTGACATTGTCCGTGCTCAACATGGTGCCGGCCCCGATCAGGGTGCGGTCGGAAAACAGCCTCACCGCTGAGCCGATCGACACCCATGGCTGCGGCGAATTGAGCGGGATCTCGATGGCCTCGAAGCCTTCCTCGACCAGGGCGGTGAGGATCGGCTCGACCTCTTCGGGCCTGATGCCGCGGATGATCGCCACCAGCGAGCGCTTGAGCGAGGGCCAGGCGGGGTGCACGGTCATGTCATTCTCCCGAAACAGGATGAAGCTGGCGGGCGGCAGCCACCAGCCCGGCGCGCACGGCCTCCTCGCCATCGATCAGGTCGACGCTGAAGCCAGCCTCTTCCATGACGGGCTTGTAAAGCGCGTTGAGCCGTTGCGAGGCGACCAGAGCGGCTCTGCCGGCGCCGTACAATTCGCGCGCGGCCGCGATCTCGGCCCCGATCAGCACCCCCGACAGATGCGGTGCGCCGTCATCGCGCCCCTCGAAGCCCAGCAACTGGCCGGCGCGGATGGGAAACAGCATGGCCATGGCTTGCGCGGGCTGGGCCAGCGCCCGACTGGCGGCGGCGCGGAAGGTCGGATGATCCGCATCGAACCGGGCCTGTGGTTCCAGTGCATGCTTGAGGATGGAATGCTGGCCGAGCACTGCGAAGACCTCGCCGGTCATGAAGGAGGACATGCCGGTGACGTGGCCGCCTTCAAGGCTCACCCATTTGCAATGGGTGCCGGGCATGCACACCAGGCCGTCAGGTTGGGTGGCGGCAATGCCGGCCAACTGGGTTTCTTCGCCGCGCATGACATTGGCCGCGTCAGCCCGGTTTTGCGCCATTCCGGGCAGGATGTGCACGTCTCGCGGTTCGTGGGGCACGCGAACCGCCAGGGCCGTCAGCCCGTCGAGCGGAGCCGGAATGTCCACATAGGGCGCTTCCACCCAGCCCTGCCGGGCCCCCGCCATGCCGCTGATGACAACCGGTAGGCCGGCGGGAGCGTCCAGCTTGCCCATGTGGTTTTCGAGCACTGAAGCAAAGCCGGTCTGCGATGACTGCATCATGCCCTCATCGCTCCGGCTTTCAGCCAGCACCGTTCCTTGCCGGTCCACCAGCCACAGGCGGAAGGATGAGGTCCCCCAGTCGATCAGCGCGCAGAAAGGCGTCATGGTTACTCGTTCTTGGCAGATACAAGGGCTGCGCACCGCAATGTGCGGCCGTTTCGTCTATCAGCCGCGCACCGCGACAACCTCCCGTTTCATCAGCGTTCCGGCAATGACGTGGGAAGCTTATGCGCTATCATCACACCAGTCAATGTATCTTGTATGATGAATGATTTGCTTTATAATCAAACAGCATCCCGCTAAGGCAAGGACACAGCCCATGGCAGATACGGCGGAGGAAATGTTCGTGAATGGGTCGGAACAGGGCGCGCGCCCCGAAGCGGCGGCGACGGCGCGGCCCCGCGTGAAGAGCGGCGTGACCACCGCGCTGGCCCTGGACATCTGTACCTCGGTGTTCCAGCCTGGCTCGTTCCTGCCGCGGGAAAACGACCTGTGCGAACGCTATGGCGTCAGCCGCACCGTGATCCGCGAGGCCTTGAAGGTTCTGGAGGCCAAGGGGCTGGTGCGCGGCCGCTCGCGCGTCGGCACCGTCGTGTGCGAGCGCGACGAATGGAACATCATCGACCCGCAGCTGATCGAATGGCTGGGCGACACCATTCTCGAGCTCGGCCTGCTGGAATGCATTCTTGAGGCCCGGCAGGTGATCGAGCCGGCCGCCGCGGTGCTGGCCGCCGAAAAGGCCTGCCTCCAGGAGATCGCCGACCTGGAGCAGGCCTGGCAGATGATGCGCGACAGCGAGCACGATCCCGTGGCGTTTACCGAAGCCGATGCGCAGTTCCATGCCTGCCTGCTCAAGGCCAGCCACAACCAGGTCTTTGCCCAGCTTGCCCGCACCATCGAGGCGGCTCTCAACTACATGCTGCAGCAGTCCAACAACGCGGTCGTGACGCGCGAGGAGGCGGTCAGGGCCCATGGCCTGCTGGTGGAGGCGCTGCGCATGCGCGACAGCGCCGCCGCGCAGCGGCATTCCATGGGCATATTGGAGCTGAGCGCCCGCGACCTGAAGCTGGGGAAAGCCGAAACCCCATGAGCCGGCATGAGCCGGACTTGGCGGGCGTGCGCCTGATGCCGTCATGAGGAAGTGATCCATGTAGTCGGCAGTGTTGGTTGCTGACTATATCCCTACAGCTCACGTGCAATGTAGTCGGCCAGATGTTTTGCGGCATCGGAGATTTTCGACTGGCGGCGAAGAAGCAGCAGGTCAAGCTGGGGCAAGGGCGGAAAGCCGTCACGCTGCCCCAGCCGACGCACCCCCGGCTGCAGGGCGCACCGCGGGAAAACAGCCACCGCGAGCCCGGCAAGGACTGCCGCAAGCAGCCCTGCGATGGAATCGCTGACCGATACGATACGCCAGCGCCTGCGTGCGGAATCCAGTGCCTCGAGAGCCTGTTCCCGATAGACGCTGCCTTCCGGCAGAAGGGCAAGTGGCACCGCCTCGTCCGCCTCTGGATGGACTTCGGCGCCGGCGACCCAGACCAGCGGCTCGCGACGGACAAGCTGTCCTTCCATTCCCTCGGGCTGGCGCGTGACCAGGGCAAGATCAAGCTCGCCCTCCTGCAGGGCGGTTTCAAGATAGATGCTGCGACGGCAGCGCAGTTCCAGCTCGATCCCGGGATAGGAGCGGGAAAACCGCGACAGAATGTCGGGCAGCAGATAGGCGGCGTAAAGATCGGGAGTGCCGAGTATGACACGCCCCTCCAGCGGCGGGGAGGAGAAATGCTCCTGGGTCTCCTCGTTGAGACGCAGGATGGCGCGCGCATAATGGAGCAGCATCTCGCCGTCGGCGGTCAGCACCAGGTTTCTGCGGTCGGGCCCGAACAGCGGCCGCTTGATCGCCTGCTCCAGCCGGTTGAGCTGGTGCGTCACGGCCGGTTGGGTGCGGCCCACGCGCCGGCCGGCACCGGTCAGGCTGCCGGTTTCGACGACCGCCACGAATGTCCGGAGCACGCCTGGTTCAAAGTCGATCATCATAAATCCTGTGAATGACCTGGATGAAGAAAATAAATTTTTCTTAGAAGATCACAAGACCTAAGCTGACTGTGAGATCGGGCAGCGATGCTCGGCATTCGCCACCGGGCCTGGGAGGGCCGGTGCGTCATGGCAAACGGGAGGAATGGCCGACATGACGATTGCCCCAGCAGAGACCAGAGAACGGCGGTCCGAAGACGGGCGATTCACGGAAGGGCCAGATGAAACGAAGGCGATGGTGGCGGCCGTGGTCGGGCGCGCCCGGGTCGCCCAGGAGAGTTTCGCCGAGGCGAGCCAGGAACGGACCGACGAGGCGGTCAGGGCGCTCGCCTGGTCCCTCTACAAGCTCGAGCATGCCCGCGAGGTCGCCGAACTTGCTGTCATCGATACCGGGCTTGGCAATGTGGCCGACAAGATCACCAAGAAGCAGCGCAAGACCTTCGGCACGCTGCGCGATCTGCTGCGCGGAAAGTCGGTGGGCATCATCGAGGAGGATCGCGAAAAGGGCATCGTCAAATATGCCAAGCCGATGGGCGTGATCGGCGCGGTGACGCCCTCGACCAATCCGGGCGCGACTCCGGTGAACAAGGCGATGATGGCCATCAAGGGGCGCAATGCGATCGTCATCGCCCCGTCCCCGCTCGGCTACCGGACCACGGCGCGCGCCGTCGAGTTCATGCGCGCTGAACTCGCCAGGATCGGCCTGCCGCAGGATCTGGTGCAGATTCTGCCCGAGCCTGTCACCAAGGACGCGACCCAGGCGCTCATGGGTGCCGTCGACCTCGTCGTCGTTACCGGCAGCCAGGACAATGTGCGCCGCGCCTATTCCAGCGGCACCCCGGCCATTGGCGTGGGCGCGGGCAACGTGCCGGTGATCATCGATGAAAGCGCCGATCTCGATGAGGCTGCGCGCAAGATCTGCGCGTCGAAGATCTTCGACAATTCGACCTCCTGCTCGTCTGAAAACGCCGTCGTGATCATCGACGCCGTCTACGACCAGGCCATCGCCGCACTGGAGCGGGCGGGCGGCTATCTCTGTGATGTTGCGGAAAAGGAGCGGATCGTCGGCACGCTGTGGCGCAACGGCAAGCTCAACCGCGATCTGATCGCGCGCGACGCGCCTATCCTCGCTGAGGCATTCTCCCTGTCGCCCGGCGCGCGGGATGCCGCGTTCTTCATGGTCGAGGAGAGCGGCATCGGGAAGGCCTATCCGCTCTCCGGCGAGAAGCTCGCGCTGGTGCTCGCCGTCTATCGTGCCCGGGATTTCGCGGATGCCAAGGAGACGGTGCGCCGCATCCTCGATCATCAGGGGCGGGGCCATTCCCTCGGCATACACACAAGGGACATGGACCACGCGCGCGAGCTTGCGGAAGACCTCAACGTCGTGCGGGTGCTGGTCAATTTCGCGCATACGTTCGGTAATGGCGGCGGGTTCGATTCAGGTCTCGGCTTCACCCTGTCGATGGGCTGCGGCTCGTGGCAGAAGAACTCCATCTCGTGGAACCTGAGCTATCGCGACTTCCTCAACATAACGCATCTGGTGACCGTCATTCCCGAGGATCGCCCCAGCGAGGAGGAGCTGTTCGGACCGCACTGGGCCAGGTACGGGCACTGAGGAGGGCGCCATGAATTTCGTAGAGCATGTCGCCAAGACTTTTGTCCTCGCCCCCGCCGGCATCGCCGTGCCGAAGGGAAGCGTGGCCGACAGTCCGGCCGGTGCCGCCGCCGCCTTCGCCGAAATCGGCCCCTGTATGGTCAAGGCTCAGGTGCCGACCGGCAAGCGCGGCAAGGCCGGCGGCATAAAAACGGCCGATACGCCAGACGACGCCCGCCGGACCGCCGAACAGATCCTTGCGATGACGATCGGCGGCCACCGTGTGAGCAGCGTGCTTCTGGAGGAGCGGGCGGAAATCGCGCGCGAGTTCTACGCGGCCGTCCTGCTGGACGTTGCCTCGCGCGGTGCCCTGGTGCTCTTCTCGGCCGAGGGCGGCATGGACATCGAGGAACTCGCCGCGACGAGCCCGTCGGCCATTCGCAAGCGCACGATTGCGCCGGGCGAGCGGTTCGGTGTCGAGGAAGCTGCAGCGATGCTGTCCGGGCTCGATCTCGGCAATGCCGCGCCGGCCATCGCCCGTGTCCTTTCTGCCCTCCATAGCCTCTTCGTGGAAAAGGATGCCGAGCTCATCGAGATCAATCCCTTGGCCGAACTGGCCGACGGGCGCGTGGTGGCGCTGGATGCGAAGCTCACGCTGGACGATTCGTCGGCGTCGAGGCAGCCGGAGCTGGCGGCCATGGCCGCGGAGGAGCCGATGAGCGAGCTTGAACGCCGTGGCGTCGAGGCGGGCCTGAAGTTCATCCAGCTCGAGGGCAATGTCGGGGTTCTCGCCAACGGCGCGGGCCTGACGATGACGACGATGGACGTGATCAGTCATTTCGGCGGCCGGCCCGCCAATTTCCTCGAGATCGGCGGCGAGGCCTATACAAAGGCCGAGACCGCGCTCGATCTCGTTCTGTCCAATCCGGGCGTCAAAAGCCTCGTCGTCAACTTCTGCGGGGCTTTCGCAAGGACCGATGTGATGGCCGAGGGGGTTGTCCGGGCGTGGGAGGCGCTGAAGCCCACGGTGCCGGTCTTCTTCTCCATTCATGGAACAGGCGAGGAAAGGGCGGTCGCGCTCGTGCGTCAGCAACTCAGCATCGAACCCTACGACTTGATGGAGGATGCCGTGCAGGCAGCGGTGGAGGCGGCCCGATGAACCCGCCAATGAACCTGATCCTGCGCCGGTCCACCAAAGTCCTCGTCCAGGGCATGACGGGCAAGCAGGGCACGTTCTGGACCGAAAAGATGATAGAGTGCGGAACTCGCGTCGTGGGCGGCGTCAATCCGAAGCGCGCGGGGGAAAGCCATCTCGGCCTGCCGGTCTTTGCCACGGCCTGCAAGGCGATGGACGAGGAGCCCTTCGAGGTCGCGGTCATGTTCATTCCGCCGTTGATGGCGAAGGCGGCCGCCATTGATGCGGCGGAGGCCGGTGCCCGATTGCTGGTCGCCTTGACGGAGCATATTCCGGCGCATGACGTGATGGAAATGCATGCGGCAGCACGCGCGTCGGGCATGCGCATCGTCGGCCCCAACACGGCCGGGCTGGTTACGCCCGGCGAAGCCTTTGTGGGTATCATGCCGGGACACAACTCGAACGTCTTCCGGCCCGGGCGCGTCGGCGTCATCTCGCGCTCGGGTAGCCTCGGTACGCTGATCTGTCTCAACCTGACGCGGGCGGGGCTCGGCCAGTCGGCCTTCCTGGGAATCGGCGGCGATCCGATGATCGGCACGACGACGCGTGATGCATTACAGGCGCTGGATGCGGACGCGAACACGGATGCCGTCGTTCTCGTCGGCGAGATCGGCGGGTCGATGGAGGAGGAGGCCGCGGACTATGCCGCGACGATGACGAAGCCGGTCGTCTCCTTCATCGCCGGCCGTGCCTCGCCGGCCGGAAAGAAGATGGGCCATGCCGGCGCCATCGTCAGCGGCGACAAGGGCAGCTATGCTTCCAAGCGCAGGGCGCTCGAAGACGCCGGCGCCAGGGTGGTCGATACGCCGGGCGAGATCGTCGGGGCCGTCCGCGCCGCACTCCAGGGTCGCCCCGCCCGGTTTTCAAAGGTGTCGGAGGAGGGTGCCGGCATGGAGAGAGATATGTCGGCACCGTCATGAACTGTCCCGGCATCCAGTAAGGATGCGTCAACGCAAGGCAATCGTCGCAAGAAACGATCCTTGCCCAAGTGGAGGAGAAGAACGATGTTCAAGAAGATGGCAATGGCAGGCGCGTTTGCCGTGCTTGCATCGGTTGTCGGTGCCGGACCGGCTCTGGCGCAGGACTATCCGGCCCGGCCCGTGGAACTGGTGGTTCCCTGGGGACCGGGCGGCGGCGCCGACCAGCTCGCGCGCCTCGTCGGAAAGATGCTCGAATCGGAGCTCGGTGTCGGTATTCCCGTGGTCAATGTGCCGGGCGGCACCGGTGCCACGGGCATGGCCAAGCTTCTCGCCTCGCCCGCCGACGGGTACTCCATGGCCATCTATATCGCCGACAGCCACGCCTTGCTGGCCGGCACCGGTGCGCGCTGGAGCATGGACGACATCGTTCCTGTCGCGGTCATGATTCAGGGACCGTCGTTCCTGTTCGCACCCAAGAACAGTCCGTATGCGACCTGGGCCGATTTCGAGGCGGCCGCCAAGGCCAAGCCGGATACGCTGAAGGTAGCCACGCTCGGCTTCGGCAGCGTGGACGATTTCAGCCTGCGCACGCTGGCCGCGAAGGACGTGAAGGTCGTGCAGGTTCCCTTCGCCAAGCCCGGCGAAAGATACATCTCCATCCTCGGCGGTCATGCCGATCTGCTCTATGAGCAGGCGGGCGACGTCCGGCAGTTCCTCGACAGCGGCGAGATGCGGCCGCTGATGATATTTGGCGAGGAGCGGATGGAGGCCTTCCCCGACGTTCCCAGTTCGAAGGAGCTGGGCTACGATGTGGCATTGCCGCAGTTCCGGGCGATCGTCGTGCGCAGCGGCACGCCGCCCGAGGCGATCGAGAAATTGTCGGCGGCGCTCGCCAAGGTCGCGGCGGCCGACGAGTACAAGGCCTTTCTCGAGGAGCAATACGGCGTTGCGAACAGTTTCCTGACCGGCCAGGAGGCGGCGGATTTCATGGCACGCCAACTGGAGGACATGAAGCGGGCCGCCGCCTTGCAATAAAGCAACCGCGGAACTGGCGGCCAATCGGGGAGGAACGGCATGGAACGCCTCAAGACGACGGCCTGGCTGCCCTATGCAGTGATGCTGCTGGTGGCGGTTTTCTTCTGGTTCATAGCCGACGGGATCGACTATGCCGCGCGGCCGGGCACGCTGGGGCCGGATTTCTGGCCCAAGGCTGCTATCCTGCTGATCGGAATCACCTGCGCCTATGAACTTGCCAGGGCGTTCTTCCTCGGCCGGTCGAACGATACGCAAGGTCTCGCCGCCACCCTGACCTCCGCTGACGATGCGGAGGAAGAGGTCTCTGCGAAGTACCCGCGTCTTCTGGTAGCCGGGGCGGCGCTCACCGTGGCCTATGGTCTCCTGTTGCCCTGGCTCGGCTTTCCACTCACGACATTCCTGTATTTCGTCTGTTTCATGTATGTGGGGCGCTATCGCAGGCATCTGGCGATATGGCTCAACGCGGCACTGGGCACGCTGGTCTTCTGTATCCTGTTCATGCGCCTTGTCTATGTCTCGCTGCCGCGAGGCGTACCGCCATTCGACCGAGTTACCGACCTGATCGTCAATATGTTCTGACCGAACAAGGTTGAGGAGAGCGCGATGCTCGACATCCTTACGCAACTGGGAGTAGGCTTCCTGGCTTGCTTTACTCCCGTCCACATGGCCGTGCTCGTGCTTGGTATCCTGATCGGCCTGCTGGTCGGGGTTCTGCCCGGTCTGACATTGGTCATGGGCGTCGTGTTGTTCCTGCCCTTCACCTACCAGATGGACATCACCTCCGCGATCATCCTGCTGACCGCCATGTATGTCTCGGGAACCTATGGCGGCGCGTTCACCTCGATCCTGTTTCGCATACCGGGCGAGCCGATCCACGTCCCGCTGCTTTGGGACGGCTACGCGATGGCGCAGAAGGGCCAACCGGCCAAGGCTCTGGGCTGGACGCTGGTCGCGGCGCTGGTTGGCGGCCTCATCTCCGGCATCATCATGGTGTTCATGACGCAACCTGTCGCCAGTTTCGCCCTGCGCTTCTCGTCACCGGAATATTTCGCCATCGTGCTGTTCGGGCTGGCGAGCGTCATCGCGCTGGGTGGCAGCTCCCTCAGCAACGCGCTCGTCAGTCTCGGGCTCGGCTTGCTGGTGGCATCGGTCGGCAGCGATGCCACCTATGGCGCCTATCGTTTCACCTTCGACCTGCCGATCCTCGCCGACGGCATCGAGTTCCTCGTCGTCATGGTCGGTGCCTATGGTGTCGGTGAGGTGTTGTCGCGGCTTGAGACCGGATTCACGACCAAGACGATCGACACCCGTTCCGGCGCGAAGACCCAACTGCCCTCCTTGCGCGAGATGTTGGGATTCAAGATGCTGTTCCTGCGTTCCTCCGTGCTGGGAAACATCGTCGGCATTGTACCGGGGGCCGGTGCGACCATCGCTTCCTTCGTCTGCTACGGCGTGGAATCACAGCTCGACAGGGGCAAGAAGAGACTTGGCAAAGGTGTTCCGGAAGGCATCGTGGCGCCGCAGGCTGCCGCCACCGCTTCCGTCGGCGGTGCGCTGGTTCCTCTGCTCGCGCTCGGCATACCGGGATCGGGCGCGACCGCGGTGATCATGGGCGCCTTCATGCTGCACGGCGTCCAGCCCGGCCCACAGGTGCTGCTGACGTCTGCCGACATGGTCTACACCATCTTCGCTTCGCTGTTCCTGGGCGTCGTGCTGATGTGCGTGCTCGGCTATTTCGCGATCCGCCCGCTGGTCAAGGTGCTCGACCTGCCGGAAGCCGTGGTTTCGGCCTTCGTCATGGTCTTCTGCTTCGTCGGGGCCCTGTCGATCCGCTCCAACATCACCGACCTGTGGCTGATGATCGCGTTCGGCTTCGTCGGCTATGCCTTCGAGCGGTTGCGCTTCCCGATCGCGCCCATGGTGCTCGGCGTGATCCTCGGCCCGCTGGCGGAGGAGGCGTTCATGAACTCCATGATAAGCTTCGGAAACGACTGGACCGTCTTCTTCACGCGGCCCATCTCGGGCACCATCATGGCAGTCATCGTGCTGATCCTGGTGCTGCCGTTCATCGGGCGGATATGGCGGCGGCCCGGTCCCGGCGCTGGCCGCGAGGACGCCGGATTGCAACCTTGAAGATAGAAATGAGACGCGGCCGGCGCTCGATGCGGGGCATGCCGGCCGCCCGCCACTGCAAGCTACAGGAACGACGACGATGAAGATGACGACGGAAGAAGCGTTTGTGAAGGTCTTGCAGCTGCATGGGATCGAGCATGCGTTCGGGATCATCGGTTCAGCGATGATGCCGGTATCGGACCTGTTTCCGAAGGCGGGGATCACGTT
>WPCJ01284353.1_pt1 | contig 46345 bp, 49 predicted proteins | sample 5399831 | NCBI WGS metagenome assembly WPCJ01 (sample SAMN12869470, study PRJNA574797) | sludge metagenome | isolation source: wastewater treatment of pH10 | place: China:Beijing | collected 2019-05-20
CAACATTTTGGGAGCACTAACTGCTTATTGCTTCTTTCCCAAAAAACCGTCACTCAATTTAAAAAAAGTAAATGACGGTCAATTATTTTTAAACTTCGCTTAAACCGAACTCAGGTTATTTTATGAATTCAGACACTATTAAAACAATCGCGAAATACGGATTAGGAGCAATGTTGATTACCGCAGGAATCGGACATCTGACCTTTGCAAGAAAAGAGTTCCAGGCACAGGTTCCGGAATGGGTTCCGCTCGAAAAAGATGATACTGTTGTTTATTCGGGAATTGTAGAAATTGCGATGGGAACCGCCATTATTGCAGCACCCAAAAAATATGAATCTTTTGTAGGAAAACTTGCCGCAGGATTATTTACTGCAGTATTTCCGGGAAACTATACCCAATATAAAGAAAGAAGAGATGCTTTCGGACTTGATTCTGATAATAAAAGATTAGCCAGACTTTTTATGCAGCCACTTCTTTTGCTTTGGGCGGTTAAATCTACGGATTAATCAATTAATGTTTTAATATATTGACCTGTTTTACAACAGGTTTTTTTATGATTGATGTATAATATTGATTATATTTGTATCAGTATTAGACATTTAATAAATAAGATTATGATAGCTGAAATTGAAAAATTTATTGAAATACAAAATAATATAGATGAGATTTTAAAAAAATCTCCTTTTAAAATGTCTTATATTATTGAAAAATCAGGAATTAAAAAGCCAACATTTTTTAAAAAGCTAAAAGAGAAAAGATTTACTCCTGAAGAGCTTTTAAGAATTTCAAAAACTATTGAGCCCATTTGGAAAAATGAAACTAAAGAAGAGATTCTTGAATCACTAAAAAAAAGTGAAGAAGATTTTCGAAATGGTAGAGTTCATGATTACAAAGAGGTAATGAAAATGACAAGATTACGTTTGGAAAACTATAAACATGGAAATTAATTTTTCTGACGAATCACTTTCTGATTTAAAAAATATTGAAGAATACCTTCTCAAAAAATGGAATATCAGCGTTTTTTGAAAATTTCTAATAAAATTAGATGAAGTTATTGATATTATTACTGAAGGTAATGTAGTTTTCCAAAATTACGAAAGTACTAAAGACCATAAAATTTTAATTACGAAACATAATACTTTGATCTATATTGTTGAAGACAATGTTTTAAAAATAATCAAAACTCTCCAAAATTATCAGAATCCATCAGAAAACTATAAATCCATTAAAGATTAAAAACTTTATTAACCGTGAACTTAAAATTTAAACCGATTATTTTTATTTTTCTTTTTGTACTGATGGGGTTTTATGGTATTCAGGATATGAAGTTAATGTATCCATCATATTTCCCCAAACCTGTTTATAATTTCAGGAAAAATCCGCTCAAGAGTTCTACGGTAGAACTGGGAAGAAAGCTTTTTTATGATCCGATTTTATCCCGGAATAATACCATTTCCTGTTCATCCTGTCACAATTCTAATCAGGCATTTTCCCACGCAGGAAATCATTTAAGCAAAGGAATTGAAGAAGGAATCGGAGAACGAAATTCACCGGCGATCTTTAATCTGGCGTGGCAAAAAACTTTTATGTGGGATGGAGTGGTGACTAATATTGATGTGCAGGCTTTAGCTCCGATCAATCATCCTAAAGAAATGGGAGAAGACATTAATGCGGTAGTAAGAAGACTGAATAAATCAAAGGAATATAAAAAGCTTTTTTACAGAAGCTTCGGTGACAGCATTGCAACGGCAGAACGAGCCATGAAAGCACTTTCGCAGTTTCAGCTCACGTTTGTTTCAGATGGCTCAAAATATGATAAAGTAAAGCAGAAAAAAGCCCAGTTTAACCAATCTGAGCAGGCTGGTTACGAGCTTTATAAAGCAAATTGCAGCTCATGTCATGCAGAGCCGCTTTTTTCAACCTATGATTTTGCCAATAATGGACTTCCTATTGATCCCGCACTTAATGATTACGGAAGATGGAATAAAACGATGGAACCGAAATATAAACAAATGTTTAAAATTCCGAGCCTTAGAAATCTGGCATTTACTTATCCTTATATGCATGACGGAAGGTTTCAAACTTTGGACGAAGTTTTGGATCATTACGAAAAAGGAATTGAAAAATCTTCCACTTTAGCAAGCCAGCTTCAAAAGCCAATTATTTTTAGTGCAAAGCAAAGGGCTGATCTTCTGCGATTTTTGGCAGCTTTGAATGATTCTGCATTTATTTCTAATCCTGCATATCAGAAAAAATAGATACATCAGTTAAAGATAATCAGTAAGCGATCTCCATTTTTACCTTTTTATTTTTCAGTCTTTCAGAGCTTAGCTTTTTGAGTAGTGTAGTGACTTTGCTTCTGGAAACCGCAACATAAGAAGTAGTGTCTTTTACTTCGATCAATCCCACATCATCTTTTTGAAGCTCACCTTTTTTCATCAGAAATCCTACAATATCTACTTTATTAACTTTATCTTTTTTTCCTGCGCTGATGTATATTGTCTGAAACGGAGTTTTTTCCGGAACTTTGGAAAATTCTTTTACGTCCTCAACCAGAACATCGTTTTTGATGAAAGGAAAATTTTCCTCTTCCGTCATAATGAGATATACAAAACCTTTGGCATTCATTCTTGCAGTTCTTCCGTTTCTGTGAATAAAAGCATCTTCTTTGGGCGGAAGCTGATAATGAACAATAGATTCCACTTCAGGAACATCCAGTCCTCTTGCTGCAAGATCGGTTGTAATTAAAACTCTCGCAGAATCGTTCCTGAATTTCAGCAGAGCACGCTCTCTTTCATCCTGTTCCATTCCGCCATGAAAAGTTTCACGGTCAATGCCTTTATCTTTTAAAAGCTCAGAAATACGGTCAACAGCTTCTCTGTGATTGCAGAAAATAAGCGTTCTTTTGTTTCCTATTTTGCAGATGAGGTGAAATAAAGTATCCAGTTTCTCTTCTGAAATGGTCATTACTTTTCTCAGCTGAATATCAGGTTTGTTTTCTCCCAGTTTCAGGAAATCAACCAATTTTTCATTCTGAAGTCCTGTAAATTTTGGGATTTCGTTCATTGCTGTGGCAGAAGTCAGGATTCTTTGGGATAAACCTTTTAAATTTCCGATAATATATTCCATATCTTCCTGAAAGCCCAGTTCCAAAGCCTTGTCAAATTCATCCAGAACTAAAGTTTTAATGGTGGAAGCATCAAAGTTTCTGTTTTGAAGATGATATTTAATTCTTCCCGGCGTTCCTATCAGTACAGCAGGAGCTTCAGTCAGATTATTGATTTCAATTTTTTTATCGTGTCCTCCGTAGCAGACGGAAACTTTGAAATCTGTTCCCATTGCTTTAAAAACCTGCTCAATCTGCAGTGCGAGTTCTCTTGCAGGAACCAATATCAAAGTCTGGACTCCAGATATGTTTTTTTTAAGATTTCTGAGAACCGGAAACAAAAACGCCAGTGTTTTTCCCGAACCAGTCGGAGACAATAAAATAACGTCCGTATTGTTTTCTGTTGCTTTGAATGCAGATTTCTGCATCTGATTCATCTCCTGAATTTTAAGACTCTGATAAATTGACTGTAATTCCATGTTGCAAAGGTAAGCGAAAGATTTTTACTGTAAATTGAATAAATTTAAAGAAATTTGCTAAATCTTAAACCTTAAAAATGTCTCCCGAAAAAAGAAAGCTCATTACCGACAGTTTTAACCGTTCCGAAACCTTAAAATTCTACAACGCAGAATTACTGGAAGCTGAAACCGATTTTATTTCCATTAAAATTCCGAAAATGGAACTCATGACCAGAAAGGCAGGAATGTTTAACGGAGCTATGATTGCTTCTTTAGTTGATGTTTCTTCCGGTTATGCAGCAGTAAGTCATTACGAAGAAGATTGCTACGTTGTGACGGTTGAGCTTAAAGTTAATTATCTGCGTCCTGCGATTGGTGATGCGTTGGTTTCAAAATCTTATGTTGTAAAAGGAGGTTCTAAAATTAGTGTGATCAGAACTGAAATTTATATCGTCAACGATAATAATGACCATGAAAGTCATGTGGCTACTTCTTTGGTAACGATGATGAAAATCAAATAACCGCCGTAATTAAAAAGTTTTTTATAATTTTAATAAATAAATTTCAATATATGAATCTGATTATCCGTTTGCTTATTACTGCAATAGTTGCATTTTTTCTCACAAAACTTTTGCCAGGTGTTCACTTTCAGAGCTTTTCAGCGGCAGTTATTTTTGCAATTGTGCTGGGAATTTTAAATCTTATTGTAAAACCGGTTCTGAGCCTTTTCAGTCTGCCGCTTACGATCATTACATTAGGTTTTTTTGCATTGGTTATTAATGCCGTTATTGTTCTTATCGCAGATTACTTTATAGACAGCATGAATGTTGACGGATTCTGGTGGGCTTTTATATTCAGTATTGTTTTGTCATTTATTACTTCTCTGGCAAATTCCATGTTTTCAAAAGATTAATGGTAATTTTCTTCAAAGTTAAAAACAAAAAGTCCGGCAATTTTGCCGAACTTTTCTTTTATATGTAACAGAAATTAAATTCCGTCAATGATTTCATTCAGAACAGTACTTGGTCTCATGGCTGCATAAGTTTTATATGTATCTGTCTTATAATAACCGTCAATTTCCTGCGGTTTACCTTGAGCACCGATCAATTCAGCATTGATCACGTCTTCATTTTCTTTCATTGCCTCTGCAATCGGAGCAAACTGTTTAGCCAATTCAGCATCAGAAGTCTGGTTTGCTAATGCTTCAGCCCAATACATTGCCAAGTAGAAGTGAGAACCTCTGTTATCAATCTGTCCTACTTTTCTTGCCGGAGATTTGTCTGTAGCTAAAAACTTAGCATTGCCTTCATCTAATGCATCAGCTAAAACCTGTGATTTTGTATTTCCCTGAGTTTGTGCCAAATGTTCCAAAGAAGCCTGCAAAGCAAGAAACTCACCTAAAGAATCCCATCTCAGATAACCTTCTTCGATGAACTGTTCAACGTGTTTCGGGGCAGAACCACCCGCTCCTGTTTCGAATAACCCACCACCGTTCATTAATGGAACAATAGAAAGCATTTTTGCAGAAGTTCCAAGCTCCAGGATTGGGAAAAGGTCTGTTAAGTAATCTCTTAAAACATTTCCTGATACAGAGATCGTATCTTTTCCTTCTCTTGCTCTTTTTAAAGTTTCGGTCATGGCATCTTTTACATCAAGGATTTTGATATCAAGTCCGTTTGTATCATGATCGGCTAAATATTTTTCAACTTTTTTGATCATTTCTCTGTCGTGAGCTCTTCCTTTATCCAACCAGAAAATTGCCGGAGTATCAGAAAGTCTTGCTCTGTTAACCGCTAATTTTACCCAGTCCTGGATTGGAGCGTCTTTTGTCTGACACATTCTGAAAATATCTCCTTTTTCTACTTTCTGAGAAAGAAGGATATTTCCGTTTTCGTCCTGAACCTCAATACTTCCGTCAGCGGATGCCTGAAATGTTTTATCGTGAGAACCGTATTCTTCAGCTTTCTGAGCCATCAAACCAACATTCGGAACAGAACCCATTGTAGTAGGATCCAATTTTCCGTGAGCTTTCATATCATCAATTACAGCCTGATAAAAACCTGCATAAGAACGATCCGGAATTATGCACACCGTATCTTCTTCGTTTCCGTCTTTATTCCACATTTTTCCTCCGCCTCTTACCAATGCAGCCATAGACGCATCAACAATAATGTCAGAAGGAACATGGAAGTTGGTAATTCCTTTGTCTGAATTTACCATCGCTACTCTTGGACCGTTGGCTAATGCAGCTTCAATATCACCTTTGATATTAGCTTCCTGCTCATTTCCTTTGATTTTTTCAAATAAGTCAGCTAGACCGTTATTTGGATTGATGTCTAAAGATTTAAAAGTATCCGCATATTTAGCAAAAACATCTTTGAAGAAAGTTTCAACAATAGCTCCGAAAATAATAGGGTCAGAAATTTTCATCATCGTTGCTTTCAAATGAGCAGATAACAAGACGTTTCTGTCTTTAGCTTCCTGAATTGCTTTTTCAACGAAAGTTTTCAGAGCATTCAAATTCATTACGGAAGAATCAATAACTTCTCCAGCCTGAAGAGCAGCGAAATCTTTTAATTGAGTTTCAGAACCATCATTTCCTTTAAATACAATTTTAAATTTTGTTGCGTTTTCTACTGTTGTTGAAGTTTCTGTTCCGTAGAAATCTCCGTTTTCCATGTGAGCAACATCTGTTTGGCTGTCTGAAGCCCAGTTGCCCATTCTGTGAGGATTTGCTTTTGCATAGTTTTTAACGGCTTTTGGAGCACGTCTGTCAGAATTTCCTTCTCTTAACACAGGGTTTACAGCACTTCCTAAAACTTTAGCGTACTTCGCTTTGATCGCTTTTTCCTCATCATTTTTAGGCTCTGCCGGATAATTGGGAACCGCAAAACCTTTGGACTGCAATTCTGCGATTGCTTCATCTAACTGAGGTGCAGATGCAGATATATTGGGTAGCTTGATAATATTTGCATCAGGTTGAGTAGCCAATTGCCCCAGTTCAGCCAAAGCATCACCAATCTTTTGATCTTCTTTCAAAAACTCCGGGAAGTTGGCAAGGATTCTTCCGGACAAAGAAATATCAGGAACGGCAATCTCAATATTTGCAGATTTTGTAAACGCTTTTACAATCGGTAAAAACGAGTGTGTTGCCAACATAGGAGCCTCATCCGTAAGTGTGTAATAGATTTTTGATTTTTCTGACATTATACTGTTCGTTTATTGTTTGAAATTTAAGATTCACAAATTTAGTTAAATTTTAAATTCTTTAATTTAATTATCAAGGAGATTTTCCAATTTAAGATTAATTTAACCTTTATACCATAGGAAAAATTTTCTTTTATGACTAAATTTGAAAAACTTTAAAAAATAAATTATGTCAAAAATTACCCTGAAAGGAAACGAAGTAAATACTATAGGAAATCTTCCTGAAGTTGGTTTTACAATCAGAGATTTTGCTTTAGTAGATGCAGGTCTGAATGTAAAAACTCTTGAAAATTTTGAAGGAAAGAAAAAAGTATTCAATATTTTCCCAAGTATTGATACGCCTACTTGCGCATCTTCTGCAAGAAAATTCAATGAGCAGGCTTCTGCATTAGACAATACGGTAGTTATTAATGTTTCTAGAGATTTGCCTTTTGCATTAGGGAGATTTTGTGCTGCCGAAGGTTTGAATAATGTAGAAACTTTATCAGATTTCAGAAGCAGTTTCGGAGATGATTATGAAGTAACAATCACCGATTCTCCAATGAAAGGACTTCTAAGCCGTGCCGTGATCGTGACGGATGAAAATAATAAAGTAGTCTATACTGAGCAGGTTTCGGAAATTGCTGACGAACCTAATTATGATGCGGCTTTAGCGGCATTAAAATAAAATTTAAAATAGTAAAGCCTTATGATGGATTCGTAAGGCTTTAATTTAAACAATCAAAATCCAAGACAGTGAAACGCTCCGGAACCGCTACATTACCTCTTCACTACGGCAAAGTACCACCTTGGCTGTATGAACGTATGTCGATTCTCGGGCTTTCAATTGTAGAAGTCATTCTTGCAGATTACGGAAAAAACGAAGTTCTCAAAAGGCTTGCAGATCCGTTCTGGTTTCAGAGTTTTGGTGCGGTGATGGGTATGGATTGGCATTCCTCAGGAATTACAACGTCTGTGATGGGCGCTTTGAAACGAAGCATCAATCCTCATTCTAAAGAGCTTGGCATTTATATATGTGGTGGTAAAGGTAGGTTTTCAAAAGAAACACCCAACGAATTGTTGGTGATTGCAGACAAAACCGGACTCAATGGAAATGAGTTGGTTAGAGCAAGTAAGCTTTCTGCAAAAGTTGATAACACAGCAATTCAGGATGGTTATCAGCTGTATCTTCATAATTTCATTTTGTCGGATGAAGGGAGCTGGTCGGTTGTTCAGCAGGGAATGAATGACTCAGACGGAACAGCAAGACGTTATCATTGGTATTCAGAAAATATGGAATCTTTTGTTGAAGAGCCTCATAAAGGAATTCAGGGAATCAATCGTGGAAATATTCTGAATCTGACAGCCAGTGAAGCTCAAGAAAACCGCAAAGGTATTCTGGAGATTTCGCACACCAAGTCAGAGAAAATCATGCAGGATTTTGCAAATCTGATTCTGCCTGCTCATCACGATGTACGTGCTTCGGATGTAGATCTGAAAAAACTGGGAACACTTCTTTATATGACCAGAGAAAATCAGCCCGAAAATTTCGAAGAATTGCTGCTGTTGAAAGGCGTTGGTCCCAGAACTTTACAAAGTCTTGCTTTGGTAAGTGAAGTTATTCATGGTGCTCCTTCAAGGTTCAGAGATCCGGCGAGATTTTCTTTTGCACATGGCGGAAAGGATGGTCATCCGTTCCCGGTTCCTATTAATGTATATGATGAAACAATTTCAATTTTACAAAAAGGAATTGAAAAATCAAAGTTGGGAAATTCAGATAAATTAAAGTCTGTTAATCATTTACATAAGATAATTTCTGATGCTGAGAAAAATTTCACTCCGGATTTTGATATTAATGATGTAATTGAAGAAGAAAGGCAAAACTCATGGCGTTTCGGAGGAAAAACCGTTTTTGGTGATGCTAAAAAACCTGCTGACACAAAACCTATTCAGCTTTCTTTTTTTTAGTTACGCCTTTGCTGAATTTATCTCTATTTTGAATTGAAAAACATCTATGTTTTTGTAGAATTTATAGTTTTCGATAAAATTAAGTCCGACGGTAAAATATTTCACGCTCTATTCCAATAAAAATTTTAATTTTAAGACTCAAAAAACGAATTGTGAGTAATAAAGCTTTAGAAATATGTTATGATTTCCCGTTTTTCTTAGAAGAAGAGCTTGAAGAGATTTTTCAGGCACATCAAAGAGTAAGCTTTCAGAAAGGAGACTTTATTTTACAGGAAGGAAAAACAGCCAATGAATATTATATTTTGGAGAAAGGTTTAGCTCGTTCTTTTGTAAATGATTTCAACGGAAATGATGTAACAATCAGCTTTTTTACAGAAAATGAAATTATTATTGAGGTTTCATCACTTTTTCAGAGGATTCCGACTCAGGAAAATATTGTCTGCATTACAGACTGTGAATGTTGGAAATTTAGTTTTGACAGTTTTCAGGAGCTTTTTCATAAAATTCCTAATCTCAGAGAATGGGGAAGGGCATGGATGTCGCAGCAGCTTTTCATCGGGAAACAGCGTTCTGTTGAAATGTTTACGCTTTCAGCTACCCAACGTTATCTTAATCTTTTAGAGAAAAAACCTCATGTCATCCAGTTTGCACCTCTTAAGCAGATCGCCTCTTATCTTGGCATTACAGATACCTCATTAAGCAGGATCCGAAAAGAATTGGTTTCTCATCCCACAAAAAATTAAAACTTGTCTTATGGCAAGTTATTTTTTTGGATTAAACTCTAAATTTGAATCAATAAATACAGTTTATCATATAATTTTTATCAATTAAAATTTATATAACCATGAAAATAATTAAAACATTAGTATTCGCCATTTTCGCTTTGATGTTTATCAATGCCGGCTTAGATAAATTTTTACATTATATGCCTGTTCCGCCAATGCCGGAAGCGCTTCAGAAAGTGAATGAAGCAATAATGTCTCTCCATTGGCTTATTCCGTTAGTCGGTTTTATAGAACTGCTCAGCGGAATTCTGATTCTGATTCCTAAAACAAGAGCATTGGGTGCTGCTATGGTTTTTCCGGTAATGGTAGGCATTATTTGCCACAATGCGACTTTTATGCCTGAAGGATTGATGATTTCAGGAATTTTCTTTATCATTAATCTATGGATTCTTTTTGATAATAAAGAAAAAATTAAAATGCTGATCAATTAACTGTTAATTCTATGGATACACCACAATCAACAAAATTAGACATTGTCATTCCTGCATTTCGTGGTCACAGCCAAAATTTTCTGATGGCTTTGGATCAAATTTCTGAGGGAGACGCTTTAAAAAGAATAGAAGGAAAAACCAATCACATCATTTGGATGGCTGGGAATTTTCTTGACATGCGCTATGCCATGGGAAATGTTTTAGGACTTAATGAGGAGTTTGAATTTAAAGATTATTTCTTTCAGGGAAAAACTCTGGATGAAAATTTAGATTACCCAACCTTGAAACAGCTTAAGGAAAGTTTTCATAAGATTTCTCCTTTGGTATACAGGAAATTATTGGAAGTTTCGGATGCATATTTAGATAAAGCTTTTCCGATGGGAATGAATATTGATTTTTTTCCGGAAACTGTGCTGAATTTCGTTGGAATGTGCATTGGAAGAGAAGATTATTTGTGCGGACAAATAGGATTGATGCGCAGAATCTTAGGATATGAAGGCATGAAATATGATTTTGACGAAAATATGAAATATTAACATTTAAAAATAATATCATGGCTAAATTAAACCCTTATTTAAATTTTGATGGAAAAGCGGAAGAAGCCTTCCGTTTTTACAAATCTGTTTTTGGAGGCGAGTTTGTGGGAGAAATTCATAAGATGGGAAATGCTCCGGGAACTGAAAATCTATCAGATGAAGAGAAAAACAGAGTAATGCACATTGCCCTTCCAATCGGGAATGATCTGTTGATGGGATCGGATATTATTCCGGGTTTCGGACAGACACTGAATATTGGAAACAATAATTATGTTTCGGTTTTCCCGGAATCCAGAGAAGAAGCAGAGTTGCTTTTTAAAGGACTTTCTGAAGGAGGAAATATAGAAATGCCTTTGGAAGATCAGTTTTGGGGAGATTATTTTGGAAGTTTTCAGGATAAATACGGAATTTATTGGATGATTAATTATAACGAAGAATACACAAAATAACCCTATCTTTAAAACTAAATGATAAGAATTGTGCAGAAATAAAAATCGATTTAAAATAATATTATGGAACCTATAAAAATAGATATTACCATTTTGGCTCCCGTGGAAAAAGTATGGAATTATTATAATGATCCGCAGCATATTACCCAATGGAATTTTGCTCATGAATCATGGGAATGTCCACACTCGGAAAATGATCTTCGGGTAGGTGGAAAGTTTAAAAACAGAATGGAAGCAAAAGATAAAAGTTTCGGATTTGATTTTGAAGGAACTTATGACGAAGTAAGTCCTTATCAGAGAATTAAATATCATCTGGACGACGGAAGAAAGGTTGATATTGTTTTTGATGAGCTTGATGCCAATACAACAAATATTGAAATAACTTTTGATCCTGAAAACCAAAATTCTCCGGAAATGCAGCGTGAAGGCTGGTATGCAATACTGGATAACTTTCACAAACATGTAGAAAATAATTAGTAATTTCTTACCACATGATCAATTTAGTAATCATGGCAAAAAGTTTACGTTTGTTTTCAGAGGCGGAGCAAGAGCAATATGGTTTGTTTTTAGAAGGACTTATTGCAGCGCCGGCAAGGCGTGCATTGGCAAATGAAAAAATAGATTCATGGGAAAAACTTGCAAAGTATTCAGAAAAAGAAATTATGCAGCTTCACGGATTTGGGAAGAATACGATGAAAAAACTCAAGATTTACATGCAGGAGAATCAAATTTCCTTTAATAACTAATACTGTTAGTTAATGTCGAAATACTACTTAAATAAAACGATACTAAATTCAAACTAAGCAATATGAACAACAATATTTTCCCTTGTCTGTGGTATGATGGGGATGCAAAAGAGTCAGCAGACTTTTACTGTACAGTATTTAACGGTAAAATTACTGCAGATACACCTATGGTAGTCAATATCGAAGTCTTCGGTCAAAAGTTAATGTTGTTGAATGGAGGACCGCATTTTACAAAAAATGCGTCAGTTTCGTTCATGGTTATTTGCGAAACGGAAGATGAGGTACAGAAATACTGGGATCTGCTGACCGATGGGGGAATAACTTTGATGGAGCTTGGTGAATACCCCTGGAGTAAAAAGTATGGTTGGGTTCGCGATAAATTCGGTGTTACTTGGCAGGTTTATCTCACCGGAAACAATGATGTGGAACAGAAAATAATTCCAACCTTGATGTTTATTCATCAGAACAACGGCAAAGCAATGAAAGCGATGGAGTTTTACACGAATATTTTTCTTGATTCCAAAATTGGAAGTATTCTGAGATACGGAGACGGAGTAGGAAACGAAACTCATGAAATTCCTGAAAATATACAGCATGCCCATTTTGAGATCAATGGATATTCATTCTTTTGTATGGATAATTCCTACGATCATCAGTTTGATTTTAATGAGGGAATTTCTATGGTTGTGATGACAGATAATCAGGAGCAGACAGATCATTACTGGAACAATTTAATAAGCGGCGGTGGGAGAGAAAGTATGTGCGGATGGCTGAAAGATCAGTTCGGATTCAGCTGGCAGATTGTTCCTAAAAGATTGATAGAGTTAATGAACGCTTCAGATCAGGAAAAAGCACACCAAGTAGTAATGTCAATGATGAAAATGCAGAAAATTATCATTCAGGATTTGGAAAATGCTTACAATTCTTAAATATTTGGCTGAAAACTTGATTTTGGAGGGTCGGATTAATATTAAGTCTGAAAAATCACTTCAACATCCAGCTTCAATCATCCGACTTTTTTCTCTTCGGCTTGCTGTTTGATAGTATTCATGAAAAGATTTGCTTATGAAAACACAGAACAAGTCAGACGCTAAGTCAGAAGTTCCGCAAGAAGGTCTGTTTCCTGAAATTATTCGAGAAAATTACAGAGGAAGCGATAAATTACTCAACAAAAAAGCCCTGATTTCCGGTGGCGACAGCGGAATCGGACAGGCGGTTGCAGTACATTTTGCAAGAGAAGGAGTTGATGTTGCCATTATCTATAAAGAAAGCGATGACGATGCTAAAGAAACCCAGAAACTGGTAGAAAAAGAAGGTAAAAAATGTCTCTTGCTTAAAGGAGATATTTCCAAAAAAGCTTTTAGGAATAAGTGTCTGGATAAAATAAAAAATGAATGGAAGACATTGGATATCCTCGTCAATAATGCTGCAATTCAGTTTCCGAAAAGTGATGTTGATCAAATTACTGATGAGCAGATTAAAGAAACTTTTGATGTCAATATACTTTCAATGATTTCTTTTACCCGCGATTCTTTAGCATTAATGAAAAAAGGCGGAAGAATTATCTGTACTACTTCCGTTACGGCGTATCGGGGAAGCGATCATTTAATTGATTATTCTTCTACCAAAGGTGCAATTGCAACTTTCATACGTTCTTTAGCAACAAGCATTGCAGAAAAAGGAATTCTGGTGAATGGAATTGCTCCCGGACCAATCTGGACACCCCTTGTGAAAGAAACTTTTGATGATTTGTCAACTTTTGGAAAAGACAATCCGTTAAAAAGAGCAGGACAGCCTTCTGAAGTTGCTCCGGCTTATGTTTTTCTCGCTTCGGAAGATTCAAGTTTTATTACAGGAGAAATTATTCATATTAATGGAGGAGATTTTGTAGGAGGATAAATTAATTTGTAGTAGACCAAATATTATTAAATGAAAAAATTACATTACGAAATAAAAATAAATGCCGAACCTGAAAAAGTGTGGACTACACTTTGGGAAGATATGCATTACAGGCAATGGAGTTCTGCTTTTTGTAAAGGATCATTCTATCAGGGAACTTTGGATGAAGGGTCAACCGTAAAGTTTTTTGACCCTGAAAATAATGGAATGTTTAGCAGAGTGATAAAAAATATTCCCAATCAGGAAATGGTTTTTCTTCATCAGGGTGAAATTCATGATGGAATTGAAATTCCTCAGGATTGGGAAAACGCTACGGAATCTTATATTCTGGAAGAAACTGAGAACGAAACAATTTTGAAAGTTGAAGTAAATTCTTCCGAAGAATTTGAGAGTTTTTTTGAGGAAGCGTTTCCAAGAGCATTGCAAAATGTGAAAAACCTTGCAGAAAACCAGCTTTAATTTACAATATCTAAAACAAATAATTATGGAAACTCTATCGTACGAAATTATTATCAACGCTTCTAAAGAGAAAGTATGGGATGTTCTTTGGAGTGGAAATACCTATGCTGAATGGACTCAGTTTTTTGGCGCGGGTTCCCAAATGAGAACAGATTGGAAAGTAGGAGGAAAGACCTATTTTGTGAATGCTGAAGGTGAAGGAATGGTTTCTACCATTGATAGTCTCGAAAAACCTGATCAGATTATTTTTAAGCATTTGGGAATGGTTGATAAAGAAGGAAATGAAGATACTCAAAGCAAAGAAATTATGGAATGGAGCGGATGTTTTGAAAAATATATCCTGATTGATTATGAAGGAAAAACAAAACTTCATGCCGAGGTACAGACGCATAAACAATGGGAAGATCACATGAATTCGGGATTTACACAAGGTTTAGAAGTCGTAAAAAGACTTGCTGAGTCAAACTAATATGGCTTGAATATTTTATATAAAGAGGTTTTCCCGAAAAGCCTCTTTTTTTATTTATCTTTAAAAAATATTGTCGTATAGATGATGATTATCAAAATTATAAAATCATGAAATTGTTACTCATTCTTTTCATCACCTTTATTGCCGCACTTTTAGCAACCAAAATTTTTCAGGATAACTGGGATTTTCTCTTTTCAGGAAACCTGGGCTTGGCAGTTTTCATTATTTTCACAGGATTATCTCACTTTAAATTTCAAAAAGGAATGGCAATGATGATACCTGATTTTATTTCGGCAAAGATGTTTTGGGTTTATTTTACAGGAATTCTGGAAATAGCAGCGGGAATAGGATTAATGATCCCTTCTTTAAGAATGATGACGGCAATATTTTTGATTATTTTTCTGATATTGGTATTTGTTGCAAATATTAATTCTTCTCAAAAAAACATCAATATTTTCAAAGCAGATTTTTCAGGACCTGGTATGAATTATTTATACAGAGAACGCATCCCTATGCAGATTATCCTTATTTTGTGGACCTGGTTTTTTGGAATTTATCTGTAATTAATGATAAATAATCATAAATAGCCTTGCCCGATTTTAATAAGGTTGAAATCGGTTTTTTTCAATTTTCAACTCTCGCAGAAATTCTTTATTTTTGCATATCTAAAAAAGTAAAAGTAAAGAATGAATTCCTACAAAAATCCATTGGAAGAACGCTATTCCAGTGAAGAAATGTTATTTAACTTCTCACATAACAACAAATTCCAGAATTGGAGAAAGCTTTGGATTGCTCTTGCTGAAATTGAAAAAGATCTTGGTCTTGACATTACAGATGAGCAGATTGCCGAGCTGAAAGCCAATGCAGAAAATATTGATTATGATGCAGCGGCAGCTTACGAGAAAAAATTCCGTCATGATGTGATGGCTCATGTTCACGCTTATGGTGACGTAGCACCTTCTGCAAAAGGAATTATTCACTTGGGAGCAACTTCCGCATTTGTAGGAGATAATACCGATTTAATTCAGATCCGTGACGGACTTTTAATCTTAAAGAAAAAGTTGGTCAACGTAATGAAAAATCTTTCAGATTTTGCCATTCAATACAAAGATTTACCAACTTTAGGATTTACACACTTTCAGCCGGCTCAGTTAACGACTGTCGGAAAAAGAGCAACACTTTGGTTGCAGAGTTTGGTTCTTGATATAGAGGAACTTGATTTCTTTTTAGAAACTCTGCGTTTCAGAGGCGTGAAGGGAACAACGGGAACAGCAGCAAGCTTCTTGGAGCTTTTCAACGGAGATTATTCTAAAGTTAAACATTTAGATAAAGAATTGTCTAAAAGATTTGGTTTCGAAAAAGTTTTCGGAGTTTCCGGACAGACTTACGACAGAAAAATCGATGCGAAAGTTGTTGCTTTATTAGGAAACATCGCACAATCGGCTCATAAATTCACCAACGATATACGTTTGCTTCAAAATTTAAAAGAAATTGAAGAACCATTCGAAAAGAATCAAATCGGTTCATCGGCAATGGCGTACAAGCGTAATCCGATGAGAAGCGAAAGAATCGGAGCATTGGCAAAATATGTAATGTCTTTAACGACAAGTTCTGCAATGGTCGCTTCAACACAATGGTTCGAAAGAACTCTGGATGATTCTGCAAACAAGAGATTGACGATTCCTCAGGCTTTTTTAGCGGTTGACGCAATCTTATTAATCTGGAACAACATTATGAACGGAATTGTGGTGTATCCTAACAGAATAAATAAACACATTATGGAAGAATTGCCGTTTATGGCGACAGAGTACATTATTATGGAGGAAGTGAAAGCTGGTGGCGACCGTCAGGAAATCCACGAAGTAATCAGAGTTCATTCAATGGAAGCTTCCAAAAAAGTAAAAGAAGAAGGAAAAGAAAATGATCTGATCGAAAGAATCCTGAACGACGATTCATTAAAATTAGATAAATCGAAATTAAAAGAAGTTCTCGATCCTAAAAACTTCATCGGTTTTGCACCAATTCAGACGGAAGAATTCATTGCCAATGAAGTTCAGCCGATTATTGATGTCAACAAAGATTTGATAGGATTGGAAGCTGATCTTAAAGTGTAATTTAATATGCAGTCTTTTTGGCTGCATATTTTATTTAATTTTTGACTTACGATTTAATTTATTCCGGAGGAATAAAATCTGTGTAGAAAAATTGGCTGTTGTGATGGCGGCATTCCGTAGGAATGCTATCTTTGTAAAGATGATGAAAATAAAATTTTATGCCCAACACCTATACACAAATTTACATTCAGGTTGTTTTTGCTACAAAAGGACGTGATATTAAAATTAAATCAGAGGTACGAGATGAAATTGAGAAATATATTTGTGGAATATTTCACAATAAGAAACAAAAGGTATTAGCAATTTATGCAAATCCTGATCATTTACATATCTTTTTCAGTTATAAAAATTTGCAGATTACAATTCCTGAATTGATAAAAACGGTTAAGATTGAGTCGACAAATTTTATAAATGAGAAAAAACTTTGTTTAGGCAAATTTTCCTGGCAGGAAGGTTACGGTTGCTTTTTCTTATGCGAAAAGCCAAAAGGATAAAGTTGTGAATTATATTTTGAATCAGGAAAAGCATCATTTAAAAAAGAGTTTTAAAGAAGAATATCTTGAAATGTTGAATACTTTTGAAATAAAATTTAAGGATGAATATTTGTTTGAATTCTATAATGATGAAAATGATTTTGTAAGCTGAAAGAAAAAGATAGCAGTCCTACGAACTGCCCCACCTTTAGAAATATAATTTTCTACACAGATATGATTCCTAGCGGAATCAGCTTGAATATTTGTAGTAAAATCATTCCAGAGAAATGTTATCTGTGTAACAAACAATAAGTATCAATGAATTTGCAGTCCGTAGGACTGCTATCCAATCAATGGTTTAATGATTTTAAATCAATATGTCAATTAAATTTGGCAAAAAAATAATTAAAATAAATCTAATAAATATCTGACATCTAATGTCTCAAAACAAAAGAATTTTCGTAGAAAAAAGAGGAATTTTCGATGTAGAAAGTCCAAAAATTTTTGATGAAGTAAAAGCGGTGGTTCCATCTGTCAAAAGTGTAAAAGTGTATAACATTTACGATATTTTCGGATTAAATGACGGCGAGTTTGAAAAAGTGGTTAACAGTACTTTTGTTGATCCGGTTACTGATGTTTTAATCGGAGAAAATCCTGCAAAAGGAATTCATTTCGCATTAGAATTTTTACCAGGGCAATACGATCAGCGTGCAGATTCTGCGCAACAATGCATCGCTTTACTGACTGGAAATGAGAAGTCTAAAGTAAGAAGCGGAAAACTAATTGAGTTCGAAGGTGTTTCTGAGGCTGATTTAGTAAAAATAAAAGATCTGCTCATCAATAAAGTAGAATCTCAGGAAAAAGATTTAACCATTTTAGATATTCCTGCGGAAGAAACACCGTCAAAAGTTATTATCCACGAGAATTTCATTAACTGGAATACTGATGAACTAACTAATTTTTACAATAATCACGGTTTTGCTTTAGGGTTGGATGACTTGAAATTTATTCAGGAATATTTTAAAACTGAACAGAGAAACCCTACAGAAACCGAGCTTAAAGTTTTAGACACCTATTGGAGCGACCATTGCCGTCACACAACATTTGAAACAGAGTTGTCAAATATTGAATTTGAGGGACAGTTTAAACATACATTGGAAACCATTTTCAATGATTATATTGAGAAAAGAAAATTCTTAGGACGCGAATTGAAACCAATCTCTTTAATGGATTTGGCAACAGTTTGCGGAAGATATTTCCATAAGACAGGACAGTTGGAAAATTTGGTGGTTTCTGATGAAATCAACGCTTGTACAATCCAGATCGAAGCTGAATACGACGGTAAAAAAGAACCTTGGTATTTATTATTCAAAAATGAAACCCACAATCACCCGACGGAAATTGAACCTTTTGGGGGTGCTTCAACGTGTTTAGGAGGAGCTATCAGAGATCCTTTGTCCGGACGTTCTTTCGTATTTCAGGCGATGAGATTAACCGGTGCTGCAGATGTCTTGGAACCGGTTGACAAAACTTTGCCGGGTAAATTACCTCAAAAAACAATCACCAAACAGGCGGCAAACGGATATTCTTCTTACGGTAACCAAATCGGTTTGGCGACTACAATGGTTTCTGAAATCTATGATGAAGGTTATAAAGCAAAAAGAATGGAAGTTGGTTTCGTTGCCGGAGCCGTTCCTGTGGATTGGGTAAGACGTGAAAAACCTGAAGCGGGTGATTCTATCATCATTTTGGGAGGTGCAACAGGTCGTGATGGTGTTGGTGGAGCGAGCGGAAGTTCGAAAGAACAGGACGAAACTTCTATCCATACGATGAGTTCTGAAGTTCAGAAAGGAAATGCCGTTGAAGAACGTAAAATCCAGAGATTATTCAGAAATCCTGAAGTGACAAGGTTGATTAAAAAATCAAATGACTTCGGAGCGGGTGGAGTTTCCGTAGCCATTGGTGAAATCGCTGATTCGTTGGAAGTTAATTTAGATGTTTTACCTTTAAAATACGAAGGCTTGAATGGAACTGAATTGGCTATTTCTGAATCTCAGGAAAGAATGGCGGTTGTGGTTGAGCCAAAAGATAAAGATCAGTTCATTAAATTCTGTGAAGCTGAAAATATTGTGGCTGTTGAGGTTGCAAAAGTAACAGATTCCGGTAGGATGCAGATGTTCTGGAAAGGCGATAAAATTGTTGACCTTTCAAGAGCGTTTTTAGATACAAACGGCTGTTCAAAAAGCCAGGAAGCTAAAATTACACACCTTAATGAAGTAAAAGAAGAGACTCCTGCATTCAATGAAGAGAATTTCTTAAAAATATTAAGCGATAAAAATGTAGCTTCTCAAAAAGGATTGCTGGAAATGTTCGATTCATCAATCGGTGCAACTACAGTTGCGATGCCTTTAGGTGGAAAATATCAGCAGACTTTGATGGAAGGAAGTGTTCAGACATTGCCAATTTTGGGAGCGAAAGATATTGAAACAGTTTCTTTAGCAAGTTGGGGATTTGATGCTGAAATTTCTAAGCAGAATTCTTTACTGGGAGCTTCTTATGCCGTGGTTGAAAGTGTGGCGAAAATCGTTGCGATGGGTGGTGATTATAAAAATATAAGATTCAGTTTCCAGGAATATTTTGAAAAGTTAGGTCAGAATCCTGAAAAGTGGGGGAAACCTTTAGCCTCTCTACTGGGTGCTTATGATGCTCAGATTAATTTTGGTTTAGCGGCAATTGGAGGTAAAGATTCAATGAGTGGAACATACCAGGATTTGAATGTTCCGCCAACCTTGATTTCATTTGCTTGTGCCAATGGAGAAAAGAAAAATATCATCTCTCCGGAATTTAAACAGGCAGGTAATAAACTGTATTTCTTTAATCATATTCCGCAGGAAAACGGACTGCCAAACTATAATAAACTGAAAGCAGTTTACGAATTCATTTTCGAAAATATCAAAGCTGGAAAAATCGTTTCTGTGAAAACTGTAAAAGATGGTGGAGTTGCAGTTGCTTTGGCAAAGATGAGTTTTGGAAACAGATTGGGAGCTGACATAAATATTGCTGATGAAAACATTTTACTAGCTAAAAATATTGGTAGTTTAATTATAGAATCGACTGAAGAATTAAGTTCTTTTGAACTTCAATTAATTGGTGAAGTTAAAAATTCAAATATTCTCAAAATCAGTAATTTTAGTTTTGAAATCGAAAAATTACTTGAAGCAAATGTAGTTACTTTTGAAAACCTATTTCCAACCATTGAAAAAGAAAAAATTACGGTTAAAATTGATGAGAAATTAAACTCAATCAATCCAAGAAATATCATTATCAAAAAACACGGATTGGCGAAGCCGAGAGTTTTCGCACCTGTGTTTCCGGGAACAAACTGTGAGTATGATACATTGAATGCCTTTGCAAAAGAAGGGGCAATTGTAAACAGTTTACCATTGAAAAATATCAATCATCAGCTGCTTGATGAAAGTATTGATGCATGGATTAAAGAAATTAAACAGTCACAAATCTTAGCATTCTCCGGAGGGTTTTCTGCAGGGGATGAACCAGACGGTTCTGCGAAGTTTATCGTGAATGTTTTGAAGAATGAAAAGATGAGAAATGCCGTTCACGAATTGCTTGACAGAGACGGAATGATTGTCGGAATCTGCAACGGTTTTCAGGCATTGGTGAAATCAGGATTGCTGCCTTATGGAAGAATTAAGGATTTGGATGAAAATTCTCCGACTTTAGCTCACAATGCTATCAGAAGACACATTTCTCAGATGGTGAATGTGAAAGTATTGAATGACGAATCGCCTTGGCTGAAAGGAATGAAAGATCAGGTATATACGATTCCTATTTCTCACGGCGAAGGCCGTTTTATAGCTTCGGAAGGTGAAATTCAGAAGTTGTATGAGAACGGACAGATTGCCACGCAATATTTGGATTTAGATGGAAATATAGCTCATGGAATGCCATTCAATCCAAATAATTCTTTGTTTGGGATTGAAGGAATAACATCTCCTTGCGGAAAGATATTTGGCAGAATGGGTCATCCGGAACGTTTTGCAGAGGGACTGATGAAAAACATTCCAACCGTAAATTATCACAATATCTTTAAAAATGGGGTGGAGTATTTTCAGTAAGAACTAGCCTTAAAATTATAAGTTTTTATCCTAACGGGCTCAATCCGTTAGGATTTAAAACAGATTCGCAAAGACATATTTCCAATAAACTATCATTCCAACAGCTACAGAAAGTACTGCTGTCAAAATAACTGCTCCTGCTGAAATATCTTTGATAAAACCAATTCTCTGATCAAATTCCGGCTGAATAAAATCGCAGATTTTTTCTATGGCTGTATTGAATATTTCTGCTGCCAAAACGGCAAAAGAAACAACGAGAATGAAAATTGCATCAGTTTTGGATAATTGAAGGTAAATAATGAGAAAAATATTAGCAGCAAATGCCAACAGTTCAAGCTGAAAATTTCTTTCGGATCTGATCATTAGAAAAAGACCACGAAAAGCATTCAGAAAACTTTTATGAATAGGCGGTTTGCGCATTTTTGTTATAAAATAAGTCTCTTTAGAGGGTTTTTAGATATCATTCTTATATCTTGCAATATTCTGCATCAAAGATAAACTTATTTTGATGTTTGTTAATAACTCGTTATATTATTTTTCTTTATCTGTTTTCTATTTATTATATTTGTAAAAACTTATTTTAAATCTATGAAATTTATTGTTTCAAGTGGTGAACTGCAGAAGGCTTTACAAACTGTAAGTGGTGTAATATCAAGTTCTCAGTCGAGACCGATTTTAGAGAATTACCTTTTTGAGCTTAACGAAAACAACCTTACCATTACTGCATCTGATGGCGAAACAACCTTAATTACTTCTTTGGAAGTAAAGTCTGATGATTCGGGTAAATTTGCTGTTCCTGCGAAAATTTTTCAGGATTTTATAAAAACTTATGGCGAACAGCCTCTTACTTTGGCGGTAAAAGACAACGCTGAAGGAACAGGAAGCCAGCTTGAAATTTTAGACGAAAAAGATAACTTTGCTGTTGCTCTGGACAACGCAGATGATTATCCTGATATTCCTGAATTTGACGCTTCACAAAGTGTTACGATGGCTGCAGGAATTTTGTCTGAAGCTTTAACCAATACTCTTTTTGCAACCAGTAACGATTCTCTACGTCCTGTGATGACTGGAGTTTTGTTTCAGTTTGGGGAAAATGAAACAAATTTTGTGTCTACAGATTCCCACAGATTGGTGGTGTATAAAAGAACGGATCTGATGAATGCCGAACCAATGGAATTTATCATGCCTAAAAAACCATTGAATATTTTTAAAAATATATTGGCTTCTTCCAACGAAGATGTGACGATAGATTTTAACGAAAATATGGCTAAATTTACTTTCGGTCAGCACATCTGGATTTGCCGTCTTATTGATGGAAAATACCCGAATTATACTGCGGTAATCCCGAAAGAAAATCCTAATGTTTTAACAATTAACAGAAATCTTTTATTGAGTGCGATCAGAAGGGCTTCTATCATGTCTAATAAATCTACCAATCAGGTGAGGTTTAAGCTTTCAGGAAATATTCTTCACCTTCATGCAGAAGATACGGAATACGCAAACAAAGCAGATATGCAGATTCCTTGCGATTATAACGGCGAAGATATCAATATTGGTTTCAGTTCTAAGTTTCTGACAGAAATGTTAGGAATTTTAGGAGCAGACGATATTACGATGAAAATGTCTCAACCAAACAGACCTGGAATTATTGAGCCGCTTGACGGACTTGAAGAAAACGAAAATATCTTAATGCTTTCAATGCCTGTAATCGGATTGTAAGATTAATAAAACAATATAATAAAAAAAGGATTTCAAATTTGGAATCCTTTTTTTATTTTAATGATTTGTTTGTTATATCTAAAGCTTGATTTTAGTATGATTATTACAAAACAAAAATCCGTTTCAAATTTGTTGAAACGGATTTCATTATATTTTATTAAAGTTTATTTCGTTAAATCAAGACCTCCGAAATTTCCGGAACTCATCATCATATAAACTCCCTGAGTTTTGTCTAAAGTGTTCCAGTACTGATGTAATTCTTCCGCATTGGTAAATACGGTGAGATTTTCATTTTTAAATTTCTCTTTGATCAAATCGGGAGAAATAGGTTCCATTCGCTTAATTTTAAGCGCATCTTCAGAATAGAATACGATAGCATGGTCTAATCCGTCCATAGCATGGTCATACTGCTCAAGAAAAACAGGATTGAGGCTTGAATAGGTGTGAAGTTCAAGGAAGCCATATTTTTGCTCATCTTTAAATTGTTCACAAAAAGCTTTCACTGCAGCTTTTACTTTACTTGGAGCGTGCGCAAAATCTTTATATAAAATGCCCTTATCGTTTCTTTCTACTTTTTCCAGACGTTTTGATGCTCCTTTAAAGCTCATAATTGCCTCATAAAATTCTTCATCCATAATACCTAAAGTCTGACAAATATGTCTCGCTCCCTCAAGATTCAGCAAATTATGGGCTCCGAAAACAGAAAGCGGAATGTCTCCCATTTCAGTTTTCAGTAAAACTTTTCCGTTGGCAATCTCATATTCCGGGGTCTTGTAGGGCATTTTTCTGAAATAATTTTCAGCATTTTCTACTACTTTCACAACCTCAGGATCTTCTTCGTTATAGACTAAAACACCACCCGGTGTAATACTGGTAACAAATTTTCTGAATTGTTCCACATAATCATCAAATGTTTTAAAAACATTGATATGATCCCATGCAATCCCGCTCAGCAAAGCAATATTTGGCTGATATAATAAAAATTTGGAACGCAGATCAATAGGAGAAGACAGATATTCATCACCTTCCAGAACCATAAAATCATTATCCTTCGTCAATTTTACCATACAGTCAAAACCTTCAAGCTGTGCACCTACCATAAAGTCGACTTCTTTCTGATGAAAATTCAGAACGTGAAGAATCATAGAAGTAATAGTGGTTTTACCGTGTGATCCGGCAATTACAACTCTGGTTTTGGTTTTTGACTGTTCGTAAAGAAACTCAGGGTATGAATAAATTTTCAGACCTAATTCTTTTGCTCTTGCCAGTTCGGGATTATCCTGATGAGCATGCATCCCCAAAATAACAGCATCAATATCTGAAGTGATTTTTTCGGGAAACCAGCCCAATTCTTCGGGTAAGATTCCCTTTTTATCCAGTCTGGATTTTGAAGGTTCAAAAATAGCATCGTCTGAACCTGTTACATGATATCCTTTGTCTTTCAGAGCAATGGCAAGATTGTGCATGGCGCTTCCGCCAATAGCGATGAAATGAGTTCTCAAATTTGTGTTAATTTTTGATTTTTTTATTGATAATTTTCTGGAAAGCTGTTACAATATTTCTCCAGTTAGTTTCATAATTCGGCATTATTGCACTTCCGTCATTTTTGCTACCTTCATTTACCCCTCTCTTTATATTGATAGACGTGGTGATATTATCATACATTTTCTTATGATCTTCCTGAATTTGTCTGAAATTATTTTTAGACAAAACTTCATTAAGATTTTTAATTTCTGAATCTGAAACTTTAAACGTCTTCTTTACCTTTTTTTCCTGTCCTTCAAAAGAATAAAAAGCTTTGTTGTTTTTAATCAAAAGATTTTCGTAGGTAGGAGCAAAGCCGCCGCTACGGGAGAAACTGATGTCGTAATCCGAGTAAATTTTCTGGTTATTACAGGAAACTGCGAATAATATTACTAAAATAATTCCTAAAATCTTTTTCATCGATCTTTAGTTTTGAGATTTATTCTGTTCAGATTTTTTAGCTTTAATCTCTTCATCATAAGTGTGAAGCACATTGAAGTCTTCCGTCTGCTCAATAGCAGTCATGATTTTGTGAAGGATTTCCTGTGCATTTTCGTTGTCATAATCAATGTCTAATGGTTTTTTAAATTCCATTGTTGGTTTTACACCGGTTACTTTTACACGGAGTCCTTTTTTATCGAATGCTCTTCTGAATCCGTTTATTTTAATCGGAATAACGATCGGTCTCTGGTTTTTGACTAGCTTTGCGGTTCCCTTTCTGCCTTGTGCAAAAGCAGCAGTGGTTCCCTGAGGAAAAGTGGCAACCCAGCCATTATCCAAAGCTTTCATGATATTGTCAATTTCATTAAGGTCAACCATTCTGTTGACATTTTTGCCTTCTGCTCTCCAGGTTCTTTTTACCGTTACTGCGCCTGCAATTTTAAAAATTTTAGGAAGAATGCCCTTATTCATGGTTTCTTCCGCTGCAACGTAATAAAAATCGACTCTGGGATTCAGCAGATAAATAGGATTTTTAATCGTATTGAGATATCCGTTGTTTACGGCACAAAATGCATGATACATTGCCGCCACATCTGCAAAGTAAGTCTGGTGGTTGGAAACAAAAAGCACATTGGAATCGGGAAGATCTACCAAATTTTCTGTACCTGTGATTTTAAGTTTGTTGAAACCATTAAATCTTCTGTAAGAAATAATTCCCAGAATAAAAATGATTAATCTTTTTAAAAAATAAGGTGTTCCGAATGAATCGGTGAAAATGTTTTTCTTCGCCATATTTCAATTAAACATAATATTTGCAAAGTTACATTTTTTTAATCAACTGGCTGAATTCACTTAGAATCATTGCTGTTGCTCCCCAAATGATGTATCCGTTGAAATTAATTACCGGAACCTCGTGTCCTCCTGCTCCCGGAAGTGCCATTATTTGAGGTGTATCAGAAAGATTCAGAAACGATGTTATAGGAAACTCAATAACTTCAACTGCTTCAGATTCCTGCAAAATAAATTCAAGATTTCTTTTGGTGTAAGAAATATAAGGATAAACGTAAAAATTACTCGGTGGAATATAGATAGGTGACAAATCGCGAATGATCTTCACATAAGGTTTTTCAATACCGATTTCTTCGGAAGTTTCTCTGATGGCAGTTTCAGCAAAATCCTGATCCATTTCTTCTCGTTTTCCTCCGGGAAGAGAAATTTGTCCGCTGTGTCTGTCATGCTGATTCACAGATCTTACAATTAGAGGAAAATGCCATTCATTATTTTTAAGGTATAAAACAATATTTACTGCTGCAAATTTTGGATTTTTTTCTAAAATCTGCTCATGACTGAACAATGGTCTGTAAGGCGGAGAGAAAATTCCGTGTGCATTCTGACCTTCAAGAGAAGCATTTTTTATTTTTTGTAATAAATCTTTTCCAAAACTTTCCATATTCAAATTTACTAATATATCCTGATAAATAGGGAAAAACTGTGGCTGACTAATTTAAAATTTTAGAAACTACCGGACATAGTGTTTTCACGGTATATTTTGTAACTGTAATATGGTATAAAGGATTTCTGTAAATGGTTACAAATAGCATGGTAATTGGTGATTTTGTTAATTTACAAGATTTACATGATTTTTGTCATGTTTTATAGTTCTAGCTTTGTATCACTAACCAACAAAAAATTTCACCATGAAAAAATTAGTTACCGGAGCTTTCGCTTTATTATCAGCCAGCTTCATCTATGCACAAAGTACTAATAGTTCAAACACGGTTTCCCAAGACGGAAACAACAATTCAGCTACAGTCTCGCAGAAAGGTCTCGAACAAATTAACGAATCTACACAGACCGGAACTCTCAATTCTGTAAATGTAACCCAAAAACATCAGTATAATGAAGCTGCGACTGTACAAAACGGACTAGGAAACAACGCGACTGTTGTACAGGGAATTGCCTGGGCAAACAAAAACTATGTAACGCAAAATCAGGATGGTATTTTGAATAATGCTAGTGCTACTCAGGACAAAACCTACATGAATGAGATCAATCAGGAGCAAGACGGAATGCTAAATGAAGCTACAGCTTCACAAAGCGAAGGTTCTAGAATGTATATTGACCAAATTCAAAACGGAATGGGCAACTCGGCTACTGCTTCGCAGGTCGGAGATTCAAGCCCGGCAAGCTTAAGTGCAGATGCTAATGATATTTATCAATGGCAGGATGGTCTTTTCAATTCTGCATCTGCTTCACAATCCGGATGGAAAAATGATCTGGATCAGATTCAGGATGGAAATTTTAACTCTGCAAACTCAAGCCAGACTGGTTATTTTAATATCGCCAACCAATCTCAGACCGGAAATTTGAATGACGCTGATGTAATGCAGGAAGGAGATGAGAACTCTTCTATGCAGACTCAGGCGGGAAATAATAATGATGCTGAAGTTCTTCAGGATGGTAACAATAACATGGCAACACAAACTCAGACAGGAAACGGAAATGATGCTTATCTTTCTCAGGTGGGAGATATGAATTCTGGCACACAAATTCAGAGTGGGAATAATAATGATGCTACCGGCGAACAGCAAGGTAATTCAAATATGTTATCTTCTACACAAACAGGAAATGGCAATGCAGCGTATGCTTCCCAAGTTGGAAACTCAAATTCAGCAATGCAAATTCAGACAGGAAATAACAATAACGCATCCGGCTATCAGTTAGGAAACGGAAACTCATTATCATCTTCACAGATCGGAAATGGTAATATGGCTTACGTTTCTCAGGATGGTGATTCCAACCAGTCTTCTTCTGTACAAACAGGAAATAATAATGACGCTTGGGCTTATCAGACAGGGCTTTCTAACCAGTCTATTCTTATCCAGACAGGTAACGGAAATTATCACATGGGCACACAAACAGGTAATGGAAATTCTATCACAGTAACACAAAACTAGAGTTTCTTTCAAATGTATAGGAGAGCAATCTCCTATACATTATACCAAAAAAAGGCTATGAAATCAATTGTCATCATATTATTGCTATGTTTTCCGATGGTGTTTTTTGCACAGCAGAATATTTCTTTCGAGAAAATCAACAGCCAGAATATTCTTCACTTATATAGTGAAGGAAAGATAATTGATAACTCCGTTAATACAGTTGTGCAGATCGGAAATTACAATGATGTGAAAGTTTATGATAAAAATCCTAAAGAGCTTACGATTGTTCAGCAGGGAGATTATAATACAACACTTTACATCAATGCAGGAAATAATCCGACAAAAGCATCTGTAAGCACAAGAGGAGACAATAATTATATTGATATTACGGGAAGCAACAGTATTTCCGAAAAGATGAAAATCAATATCAATAACAGTAACATGACCATTTTTGTAAGAAATTACTAGCCATGAAAATTCGTTTTTACTTTTTCGTTTTGTTTTTGCTTAGTATGAGCAGCATTTCTGCACAATACGAGAATCTGAGCGGAAAAATGAAAGCGAGAATCATTTCTGAAAACGCAGATGGTCTGTATAATTTTGCGGCAACAGCCGAAAACAATTCGGAAATCCATTACCCAATCAAATACATTCTTTTAGCTTTAAAAAAAAGCAGTACCGGAAATACATCTACCAACAAACAGGAAGGCAAATATGTGGTGAAGCCCGGCGAAACCCTTAAACTTTCTGAAATAAAAACCAATCTTGATAAAAATGATGCATTGAAGGTATACCTTTTTATAAAAGATGAAGAAAACGACAAAGTTATTTCTAAAGACAGCATTGAAATTAATCCTGAAAAATCAGCAGCTAAAAAATCTCAGTATATTCCTGAAAATGATATAGAATTAGTAGGTCTTACGATAGATGAAACCCGTACCAAAATAGGGAAACATTATTACGATCAGTTTTTTATGTATTATCTTCAGAACGACAGAAAATTTCCGGGAACCGTGAAAATTGTAGAAATTCCGGGACTGGCAAGAAGTACAAGAATATCAGTTTTTTACAACGATCAGGAAATTTACAATTTCAATACAACTCCGGATGAGGAGACTACAGAAAACGAAGCCAGAAATACTTTGGAAATTTTAAAAAGAATCACATTACCTAAAAACGAATTGTTAAAAAGTTCAACTTAAAAACTTTAATCATGAAACTCTTTTTTAGCGGATTACTATTTCTTGTTACCACAAGCAGTATATTTTCCCAGCAACTGGTTTATACACCAGTCAATCCGGCATTCGGAGGCAATACATTCAATTATCAGTGGCTGCTCAGTTCGGCTACTGCCCAAAATCAGTTTGATGACGATAAAGGGAATCTCTTTTCTAATCAAAGTTCATTAAGCAGTTTTACTGAGAGTTTAAACAGACAGCTTCTCAGTCAGCTTTCCACAAAATTATTCGGTGAGCAGTTTGGCGACGGAGATCTTAAACCGGGAACGTACGTTTTTGGTTCTATGTATCTCGAAGTTATCCAAACCAGCAGCGGAATGATGATCAAAATTCTAAACACCAGTACCGGTGAACAATCTGAAATTGTAATTCCCGGTGCTAATAAATAATTTATACCATGAAAAATCTAGTTCAATATCCAAAATTTTGGGTAACGATACTGTTGATTTTTTTGGTGTTAAACAGTTGCAGTACATTATTTAATTTACCAACAGACAGCGAAAGATCAACTTTAGGAGAAGTTACTCAGTACACATCCAAGATTAAAAATCTTCCATTACCAAACGAAAAAATAGTTGTAGGGGTGTACAAATTCAGAGACCAGACTGGTCAGTACAAACCATCAGAAACAGGAGCCAACTGGAGTACCGCAATTCCTCAGGGAACAACCACAATACTTCTGAAAGCTCTTGAAGACAGCAAATGGTTTACACCCATTGAGAGAGAAAATATAGGAAATCTTCTCAACGAAAGACAAATCATCCGTACCACACGAAAAGAATATATGCCGAACCAGAGTAATGAATCTGGCAATCTTCCTCCGCTTTTATATGCAGGAATTATTCTTGAAGGCGGCGTTATTTCTTATGATACCAACATTATGACGGGTGGAGTGGGAGCAAGATACTTCGGCATCGGAGCGTCAACGCAATACCGTCAGGACCGTATTACTGTTTATCTTCGTGCGGTTTCTACTCAAAGCGGAGAAATTCTTAAAACAGTATATACTTCAAAAACAATTTTGTCTACCAGTATCAACGGAAGTTTTTTCAGATACGTGGATACCGAAAGGCTTTTTGAAGCTGAAGCAGGTTTTACACAAAACGAACCGGTGCAGCTTGCGGTAACCGAGGCTATTGAAAAAGCAGTACATTCTTTGATTGTGGAGGGTGTGAGAGACAGAGTTTGGAGCAAAAGAGTACATGATCCCAATAAATTTACACGAATTATTGAAGAATACAATGCTGAACAGAATAAAAATAATGACCGGTTGATCGGGGATAAATTTCCTGTGAGCCAAAGAGGAAAATCTTCTTTATTTGTGATAGCAGAAGGCACTCAGATCAAAGGTGATTATGCCAATCCTAAAATGAATATTGGCGGAAAAGCGGGCTTTAAATATTTTATTACAGATCATCTGAATGCTGAAGCCAATGTTGGTTATCTTACTTTTGAAAACGAAAATATTTATCAGGCAAATGTTTTTATTACAGAAGCCAATATTGAATATCTTTTATTTCCTAAATATAAAGTTACACCTTATTTGTACGGGGGTTTAGGCTCATTGTTTTTTAAAAATAAAAATGAATTTAAGATGCAGCTTGGTGGTGGAATAGAATATCTTTTTTCTAAAAGCTTGGCGGTGAGAATAGGAACGCAGTATGATTTCGGATTCAACGACGGATGGGACGAATATGTCGGCGGAAAACGAAATGACCAAAGTATAAGAGTTGGTCTTGGATTGAACTGGTACATTAACAACAGACCTTTCAAAAAAAACTAAATCATGAAAACTTTTAATCTATTCTTATCGTCAATTATATTCTTGCTCTTCGTTGGGTGCAGCGAAGATCTGGTTGAAAAAGAAGTCAAAGGCACTATAAAAGGAGTTGTGGTAGCAAAAGGAACTAATACGCCAATTGCTAATGCTAAAATATCTACAAGTCCTTCTACAAGCAGCCTTTTTACAAAATCTGATGGAACATTTGAAGTTACTGATGTTGCTTTGGGCGACTATTCTGTGAAAGCAGAAGCTTCAGGATATGTAGCATCTTTTCAGGGAATCAATCTGAAAAGTGAAGCTCAGACAGTTAATATTATATTTGAACTGGCAGATGATAATTCCCTCAACTCGCCTCCTACAGTCCCGGTTTTGGTTTCGCCAGCAGATAATTCTGAAAATCAGCCACTTTCCGTAAACCTCACCTGGACCTGTACAGATCCGGATCAGGATGATGTTTTAAAATATGATCTTATCATTAAAAACAGCATCAACACCAGTGTTTTAAACATCAATGATATTTCTGCAACCAATTATACATTAAATAATCTTCAGTTTGGGGTTACTTATTTTTGGCAGGTTGTTGTTTCTGATGGTGTCAATCCGAAAGTTTACAGCGAGATAAAGCAATTTAAAACCAGCAGTACGCCCAACAACAGATTTCATTATGCAAAAAAAGCAAACGGAAATTATTATCTGGTATCTACTGATGAGGCAGGAAATAATTTTGCGGTTACTTCACAGTCTCAAAACAGTTTCAGACCACGATTGAATAATGATGCCAATAAAATTGCATTTTTGAGAAATGTAGGCGGAAACTTTCAGATTTTTACGGCTAAGAGGGATGGTTCAGATGTTACACAAGTTACCAATCTTCCCGTAACGGGTTTCAATAATGCGGAAATAGATTTTTCCTGGAATACCAACGGAAATCAGTTTATCTACGCTAATTTCAACAAGCTGTACCGAATTAACAGCGATGGAACCGGTCTTACCTTATTGTATACTACGACAGACGGAAGCCTCATTTCGGAATGTGACTGGAGCTATGACGGCAGTAAAATAGTTTTGAAAACGAATGGATTGAATGGTTACGGCGTTAAGATTTTCATCATAGATATGGCAGGAAATGTCATCAAAACAGTTTTATCTTCTGTAACAGGCGGAGCAGGAGGAATCAATTTTTCAATTGACGGAAAAAAACTTTTGTATACCAGAGATGTTTCAGGGTTTGAAGACGTTGCTTACCGACAGTTAGATTCCAGAATATTTATATACAATCTTGAAAATAATACCGAAATAGATTTATCAAATTTAAGTCAGAAATCCAATGGAACCAATGATCTGGATCCTAGATTTTCGCCTAATGATTCGGAAGTAATCTTCGTCAATACTTCCAATGATAATATTTCGCCAAAAAATATTTTGAAAATTACCATCAATTATAACAACAATACCTATCTAAGGACCACACTTTTTACCAATGCAGAAATGCCCGATTGGGAATAAAAGTCAATCACCTTATCTATTCTAGGAGAAGTGCCTTCCGTTTTTGGAAGGCACTTCGTATTTTATTTTTTACGGGAAAAGTTACTCTTGTTTTTTGGTTTTTTATAACCGGCTTCTTTTCTTTGCTGAACAGGATTTGCGGGTTTTGGCTTTGGTATAAAAGGTTTGTTGTTAGAATCTCTTTTTTGTACTACCAGATCATCTGTATGAAAAGGATGATCTTTTATTACAGGAATTTTCATCCCGATCAGTTTTTCGGTATCTTTTAGGTTCAAAAGATCCAATCCGTCTACAAAAGAAATAGAGCTTCCTTTTGCTCCGGCTCTCCCGGTTCTTCCGATTCTGTGAACATACGTTTCAGCGACATCAGACAATTCGTAGTTTACGACGTATTTCAATTCATCAATATCAATTCCGCGGGCTGCAATGTCGGTAGCAACCAAAATTCTGGTTTTCCCGGATTTGAAATTGTTCAAAGCATTTTGCCTTGCATTCTGGGATTTGTTTCCATGAATGGCTTCTGCCGTAATTTTGCTTTGCTGAAGTTTTCTTGCAATTTTATCGGCACCGTGTTTTGTTCTTGAAAAGACAAGTACAGAATCCGAAATATTATTTTGTAAGATGTGCGTAAGCAAATCCAGCTTATTTTCTTTCTCTACAAAATAGACCGATTGTTTAATGGTTTCAGCAGTAGAGGAAATCGGTGTTACCGATACTTTAATTGGCGTATTGAGTATAGAATCTGCAAGTTTCTGAATTTCACCGGGCATTGTTGCAGAGAAAAAAAGAGTCTGCCTTTTCTGAGGTAAAAGTTTGATAATTCTTTTTACATCGTGTACAAAACCCATGTCCAGCATTCTGTCGGCTTCATCCAGTACAAAAATTTCAAGATTTTTTAAGCTGATAATTCCCTGTGCAATAAAATCCAGTAATCTTCCCGGTGTTGCTACCAGAATATCAACACCTTTTTTTAAAGCGGCTTCCTGATTGCCCTGTTTTACGCCGCCGAAAATCACCAGCTTTCTGAGAGGAAGATTTCTTCCGTAGGCATTAAAGCTTTCTTCAATCTGTATAGCAAGCTCTCTTGTAGGCGTGAGGATTAATGCTTTTATGTGATTGTTTTTCGGAGCTTTTCTTTCGGTAAGATTCTGAAGGATAGGAATGGCAAAAGCTGCCGTTTTTCCTGTTCCTGTTTGGGCTGTTCCCAAAACATCTCTGTGTTCTAATATAGAAGGTATTGCCTGTTCCTGAATGGGTGTCGGTTTTTCATAACCCTCGTTTTGAAGCGCATCCAGGATGGGCTTAATCAATTTTAAGTCGGTAAATAACAAATTCTTAATATGTATTTAAATAATGCGGTCGAAGCAGTTTACTTCATCATTTTTAGCAGATCTGCTAATTTTCGTAACAGAATTTTTAAGTAATATCAATTACTTTCTGGCTGAGAATGCCGCCGAATATCCTGCAAAGATAATGTAAATTAATTAAAGCCCGTTACTGTATCTTTTGCCATTCCTGATTATGCTTTAAATCTTCAAAAAACTGATAAACAAGAATTAGTTCTTCGGTTCCTCTTTTACCATAATCTTCAATTGTTTTTGCTGTGCCATTACTGGGTTTTATTCGAAGATAAGATGTTGGCAGATCTGTTACGTTTCGTGTGCCGTATTTGTCTTGCAGATTTTTGATTTCCAGTTCATCAATAAGTCTCGCCAGCTTCAGATAATCTTCTTCTTTGATTGTTGTTTTAAAAGTTCCTTCTCTTGGTTTATTAAATTCACCTTTAGAAAAATCTTTTGAAAAGTTAAAATGTTCAGCTTCCAAAACAGCAGTTCGATCACCCTGAATGGTCATTTTATAAATCGGACAAGATCCGAAACATGCTCCGGCTTCATATTCAATTTCCGAATATTTTGCTGATATTTTTTGAGAATTGCAAGAACACAAAAAAAGAAGTGCACAGATAGCAAATAAATATTTCATTGTAAAATTTTTCTAATGTCTTCCAATAGTTATTCCAAAAAATAAATGTTGGTGTCCGATCATTATTTTGTCTGCAGATTCCTTCTAAATGGGTGAGTTTGTATAAATTTTTGTTATTTTGAAGTCAGAAAAAGTATTTCATGTATAATTTCCTAAAAGCGGTTGTAAAAAATATCATTCCACAAGAAATTCTCATCAAAAATGAGGACAGGCTCAGAAAGCTTCTCAAGCCTTTTTATCAGGGGAAAAATCATGAATGTACCATCTGCTCTGCACGTCTTAAAAAGTTTGCAGTGCTGGAAAACGGTCAGCTTATCTGTCCTGTTTGTGGAAGTTTACCCAGAACAAGAAGACTCAATCAGCTTTTAGATCAGGAGTTTTTAAAACCTGGGATGACTTTTCTGGATTTCTCACCTTCCAGAATGCTGTATAAAAAGTGGAAAAAAAGAAATGATATTTCCTATTATCCTACCGATTTTGAAAATGAATTTCTTTCTGATTATCAGTTTGATATAACGAACATAAGCTCTGAAAGCGAAAAATTTGATCTCATTGTATGTTATCATATTCTGGAACACATTATTGATGATAAAAAAGCAATGAGCGAATTGTACCGTGTCCTGAAAAAAGGGGGTACAGCGTTAATTCAGACACCTTTTAAGGATGGTGAAATCTATGAAGATTACAGTATAGTTACTCCGGAAGATCGTCTGAAACATTTCGGGCAGGAAGATCACGTGAGAATTTATTCGGTTTCGGGATTGAAAGAACGGCTGCAAAATGCAGGATTTAAAACCGAGGTGATAGTTTTTGATGAGGATAGTTATCAAGGGTTTGCGAACAATGAAATTGTGATAATCTGTAAAAAATAAAGGAGAAATATCATATTTCTCCTTTTGTTTTCATTTAATTTTAAATGAAATCACTTATTTATTTTTATCCGTGAAGTCTTTTCCAGATCGCATCTTTCAGCTCCATCAATCCTTCTCCGGTGACTCCTGAGAAAAACAGCGGTTTTCGGTTTTCAGGAAATTCTGCAGATATTTCTTTTTTCAGTTCATCGTCCAGAAGATCAGATTTGGAAACTGAAATAATGAAATCTTTATCCAAAAGTTCAGGATTGTATTCTTTCAGCTCATTTTCCAGAATCTTAAACTCCTGAAAATGATCTTCAGAATCTGCAGGAATCAAAAACAATAGGATTGAGTTTCTTTCGATATGTCTCAGGAATCGGTGTCCTAAACCTTTTCCTTCTGCAGCTCCTTCAATAATCCCCGGAATGTCTGCCATTACAAAAGATTTGTAATTTCTGTAATCTACAATTCCTAAGTTGGGAGTAAGGGTGGTAAAAGCGTAGTTTGCAATTTTGGGTTTAGCTGCCGAAACAGAAGCTAAAAGCGTAGACTTTCCGGCATTCGGGAAACCTACCAAGCCTACATCCGCCAGAATTTTAAGCTCAAAAACTACAAAACCTTCCTGTCCGTCCATTCCGGGCTGAGCAAATCTCGGAGTCTGATTGGTAGAAGATTTGAAGTGTTCATTTCCTTTTCCGCCCATTCCACCTTCCATCAGAATGATTTCCTGACCGTCTTCCATAATTTCACCGATGATTTCGCCGTCTTCGTTTTTAGCGATCGTGCCAATCGGAACCTCAATATAAACATCGGCTCCGTAAGCTCCTGTTAACTGGTTTTTTCCTCCGTTTTCACCACGTTCGGCTTTTACGTGACGTGTATAGCGTAAAGGAAGTAAAGTCCATTCATTAGCATTTCCCTTCATGATTACGTGACCGCCTCTACCGCCGTCTCCGCCATCAGGACCACCTTTGGGAATATATTTTTCACGGCGAAGATGGGCAGAACCTGCACCTCCATGACCGCTTTTACAATGAATCTTTACGTAATCTACAAAATTTGACATAATTTTAATTCAAGGTTTAATGTTGAAGGTTCAAAGTTTTAACCTTGAATTTGTACTTTGAACCTTGAATCAAAAAATTTTAATTTTTGAATTTGAATATTGAATCAAAAAATTATGAAAATTTTTGAACTTCAGCAAAAAGTTTCTCGGAAATTTCATTGATGTCTCCGACACCGTTGATCTCTACATATTTCCCTTGCTGCTTATACAACTCGGCAACTTCTGCTGTTTTTGTATAATATTCTTTTATTCTGGTTTGGATGATTTCTACGTTGCTGTCGTCTGATCTTCCGCTGATTTCTCCTCTTTTCAGAAGTCTTTCAACTAAAATTGAATCTTCAACAACTAAAGAAAGACAAATATCAATTTCATCATTCAGTTCTTCTTTTACAATTTTTTCTAAAGCTTCTGTCTGAACTGCCGTTCTCGGATAACCATCAAAAATAAATCCGGCTGCATCAGTAGGTTTTCTGATCTCATCAATCAGCATATCTGTAGTTACCTGATCCGGAACCAATTCTCCTTTGTCGATATAAGATTTTGCCAGTTTTCCAAGTTCAGTATCATTTTTCATATTGAATCTGAAAAGATCGCCTGTTGAAATCTGCTTCAGATTAAATTTCTCAATCAGGTTTTGAGCTTGTGTACCTTTTCCGCTTCCCGGAGGACCAAACAGAACAATGTTTATCATAATTTTCTTTCGCTTCCGGCAATGGGCAGCTGGCTTCTTGCTTTTAGCTTTATTTAGTTATTATTAAATTTATTTCTTATTTATTTCACTTTTTAAGCTAAAAGCTATCAGCTAATAGCCAACAGCGTTTTAATGATTGATTTGTCCGTCTTCCAATTGGTACAAATTCGGTAAGTTTCTTCCGAGCTCATCATAATCTAATCCGTAACCCAAAACAAATTTGTTCGGAATTTCTTTTCCGATATAATCAAGCTTGAAATCTTTCTTATATACTTCAGGCTTTAATAAAAATGAAGCTAATTTTACAGATTTCGGACGCTGTGTTTCTTTAAAATATTTAAAAAGACTTTCCACCGTATTTCCTGTATCCACAATATCTTCTACCAGAATAATGTGGCGGTCTTTTACATCTTTGGTAAGTTCCATTTTCTGGTAAACAATACCGGTAGATTCTGTTCCTGCATAAGAACTCATCTGGATAAATGCAATCTCACAAGGACCCGGATAATGTTTTAAAAGATCTGAAAAAAACATGATGACACCATTTAAAACTCCAATGAAAACCGGTGTTTCATCTTTGTAGTCTTCGTATATTTTTAAAGCGGTTGCTTTTACGATTTCCTGAATTTCGGCGTCCTTTAAATAGGGTACAAAAGTTTTGTCGTGTACTTGAATACTTTCCATAAAATTTTTCGTAGAGTGCAAAGTTACGTTTTTTTGATTAAAAAATAAGGACGTTTAGTATTGCAGTTTTTATACAATTACTTGTAAAGTGTTTGGCTAAGCTTATTTAATCAGCAAAAAGCTTTCATTTAGAATTACTCAATACAAATATAATCTTCAAATCAAAATGTTCAGAATAATTTGATTTTATGTTGAAACATGTTTTGATATTTTAATATTGATAATAATTTACATTTTTTGTAACAAACAATGTAAAAGTGAGACTTCTTAATATATAACTCAATTTACATGGAAAAAGTTTTATCAGTAAAGAATCTGACAAAAAAATTCAAAAGAGTAGTGGTAAACAATATTTCTTTCGATGTAGAAAGAGGTAATGTATACGGACTTCTCGGTCCTAACGGAAGTGGAAAATCTACTACGTTCGGAATGCTGCTTTCCACCATCAATCCTACAAGCGGCGACTGGTTTTGGTTTGGTAAAAAAGGAACTGATCCCGAAACGCTGAAAAAAATTGGTGCGATCATAGAACAGCCTAATTTTTATCCTTACCTGAGCGCAGAAACCAATCTAAAAATTGTTGCGGAAATTAAAGGAACTCCGGTATCAAGAATTGATGAAGTGCTGAATACCGTTAAGCTTTTAGAAAGAAAAAAAGATAAATTCAAAACTTTTTCTCTGGGAATGAAGCAGCGTTTGGCAATAGCATCAGCTTTGCTGAATAATCCTGAAGTTCTGATTTTGGACGAACCGACCAACGGCTTGGATCCTGAAGGAATTATCCAGATCAGAGAAATTATTGCAAGTATTGCAAAGCAGGGAATTACGATTATTATTGCAAGCCATCTTTTGGACGAAATAGAAAAAATATGCAGCCATGTGATTGTTCTTAAAGAAGGTAATTCTATTTATTCCGGAAGAGTAGATGAAATGACCAGTAATCAGGGCTTTTTTGAACTAAAGGCAGACCAGAATACAGTGCTTTTAAGTGCGCTGGAAGACTTGCAGTGGTTCAGTTCGGTTTCTGCTGAAGGGGATATCATCAAAGCTTATATTCGTGATGATGCTTCAATTTCGGCTTCTGCACTTAATCAAAATCTTGCCGAAAAAGGTATTTACCTTTCTCATCTGGCTAAGAAAAAGAAATCTCTTGAAAATCAATTCCTTGAACTTGTAAAAAACAATAACTGATCATGATGAAATTATTAAAATTAGAGTATTATAAAAACCTGAATTATACGCCGTTTAAGGTTTTTACTATGATGTATTTTGCCATTCTGATCATCTTTCTTTTTATGGGTTTGGCAGATTTTGAACTGTTTGGCGGCACTATTAATCTGAAAAAAGAAGGAGTGTATAACTTTCCTGAAATCTGGAACTTTACGACCTGGGCGGTGGCATTGCTGAAAATTTTTCTTGGTTTTATCATCGTGTTTTCTATTTGTCAGGAATTTAGCAACAGAATGTTTAAGCAAAATACAATAGATGGTCTTAGCAGAGAAGAGTTTATCGGCTCAAAGCTTTTAACCATTACTATTTTTACGATTATTTCCACCGTTCTTGTTTTTGGGATTACGCTATTTTTAGGATTAAATTATTCTACAAAAACAGATTCAGCTTTAATCTACGAAGAAATCTATTTTATAGGAAGTTATTTTCTTAAATTATTTACTTTCTTCTGTTTTCTGATGTTTCTGTCTATACTTTTGAGAAAATCAATGTTTGTATTCTTGGCGTTTTTTGTTTTATGGGTAGGTGAAAATATCATTGGTGGACTTGAAACCTTTATGAAAGTAAAAGGAACACAAGCGGCAGAACGAAATGAGATTCTTCAGAATGATTTTTTTGTTAGCAAATTGTTGCCTCTGGAAAGTATGTCAAGTTTAATTCCTAATCCAATGTTGAGGCTTAATATGGCTAAAGCATTGGGATTAAAATATGAGTTTACCTATCCTGTAGAAAGTATTTTTGTTTGTTTGGTTTGGTGCGGTTTATTCATTTTGGGATCTTATCTGATTCTAAAGAAAAGAGACTGGTAAAATTTTCTCAATATTATTCAAACAAAAAGTGATTCCATTATTGGAGTCACTTTTTTTATCTCGTCCTTTTTTCAGCGAAATCATTAAAGCAAAAGCCCCGAAATTAAAATTCCGAGGCTTTATTAAATTATTTTAATGATAATTTATTACCCAAGATATGGATATTTATAATCTTTAGGCGAAACAAAAGTTTCTTTAATTGATCTTACTGAAGTCCATCTCAGTAAATTCATTTTAGAACCTGCTTTATCATTTGTACCGGATGCTCTTCCTCCTCCAAATGGCTGCTGACCAACAACAGCACCGGTTGGTTTGTCGTTGATGTAGAAGTTTCCGGATGCATTTTCTAATGCTTTGAAAGCTTCATTCACAGCATATCTGTCCTGTGCAAAAACAGAACCGGTTAATGAATAAGGAGAAGAAGAATCTACCAGTTGTAAAGTTTCAGCCCATTTTTCGTCTTCATAAACGTAAACAGATAAAATTGGACCGAAGATTTCTTCTACCATACTTTCATACTGAGGATTTGTGGTTTCAACAACTGTAGGATGCACGAACCAGCCTTTAGAATCATCGCATTTTCCGCCGATAATTACTTCGGCTTCGTCTGAAGCATTGGCTCTGTCGATATATCCTTTACATTTTTCGAAAGAATTTTTGTCTATTACAGCGTTTACAAAGTTAGATGGGTCTTCCGGAGAGCCTACTTTTATAGAAGAGATCTGAGTCTCCATTACTTTTTTCACATCAGCCCAAAGAGACTGAGGGATATAAGCTCTTGAAGCTGCAGAACATTTTTGTCCCTGATATTCAAAAGCTCCTCTTACCAAAGCAGTAGCAACCGCTTCTACGTTTGCAGACGGATGGGCGATTACGAAATCTTTTCCACCTGTTTCTCCAACGATTCGTGGATAGGTTCTGTAGTTGTGAATATTATCGCCAATCATTTTCCACATTCCCTGAAAAACTTTTGTAGATCCTGTAAAGTGAAGTCCTGCAAAATCTCTGTGTGCCAAAACTTTATCCGCAGTTTCTTTTCCGTCTGTGAAAATCATGTTGATTACCCCTGCAGGAAGTCCAGCTTCTATTAAAACATCCATAATTACTTTCGCAGAATAGATTTGTTTATCAGAAGGTTTCCAAACCACTACGTTTCCAAGCATTGCCATACAAGTTGGCAAATTCCCTGAAATTGCTGTAAAGTTGAACGGAGTTACCGCAAAACAGAAACCTTCCAAAGGTCTGTATTCTACTCTGTTCCATATTCCTGCATCAGAGACCGGTTGCTCCGAATACATTTCCGTCATAAATTCTACGTTGAATCTTAGGAAGTCGATGAACTCACAAGCGGCATCAATTTCAGTCTGGTGAACATTTTTAGACTGTCCGATCATGGTTGCCGCATTGATGATATCTCTGTATGGACCTGCCAAAAGATCTGCTGCTTTTAAGAAAATTGCTGCACGGTGCTCCCATCCAAGCTCATTCCACTGTTTTTTTGCGGCTAAAGCTGCATTGATGGCATCATCCACATGCTGCATGGTTCCTTTGTGATAAAAACCGAAATCGTGAGCATGATCCTGTGGAGACTGTAACTGAACTTTGTCACCTGTGGTTACTTCTTTTCCGTTAATGATCATTGGGATTTCAATCTTTTCAGACCACATTTTTTTGTAAGTAGCGAGAAGTGATTTTACTTCTGATGATCCCGGTTCGTAAGAAGTTACCGGCTCATTTACTGCAAATGGTACTTGCGAAATTGCTTTTGACATATCGTTGTATTGTTTGTTTTTGCTTTTTTACAAATTTACAACATTTTAAAATTTATTATGTTATAAAGTACGAATAGTCTATTATCATTGATTATTCATTTCCGTTTATCAGTTCAGAATGATTTTTAGCTGCTCTCAAATCTGACAGCCATTTTTCACTATGCTTATCCTTTTCTAATTCTGAAATGCGGTCGATTAAATATTTTCGCAATTTTTCAACTGACCAGCTTTTTCCGGTTGATTGAAAAATAATTTCTCGCTTCCATACATTGGGAATGAATCGTAACCAGTGTCTCCATTTTCCTTGCAATTCATATTTTCCAACGGGAATAAAGATATTTCCGTCACAATCGATAAAATGTTGATTTCTATAGAATTGGTTAAATATTGATTCGTCATCAGAATATATAAATTCATCAAAAATAATATATTCAAGCAGATATTCTGCATCCCATTTTTCAGCAGATATATTAATTATTACCTGAGTTCGGTTTAAGCGAAGTTTAAAAATAATTGACCGTCATTTACTTTTTTTAAATTGAGTGACGGTTTTTTGGGAAAGAAGCAATAAGCAGTTAGTGCTCCCAAAATGTTGATCATAAAATTATTAACACTTCGATGTCTGGTATGTTCTACTTGACAATGGTTTTTTAATTCATCATTTATAGTCTCAATGATGGCTCTTTTTCTAAGCAAAATCTTGTCTTCCATTTTCATAATATGATTTTTCATATTCTTTCTAAGTTTTGTAAATAGTTGAATTCCATCTGCAAAAAGCACCTCCCAAAGGGCTTTTGAAAGGTATCCTTTATCTGCAAATAATTTTCCAAAAAGCTGCATGGTCATACTCTTAATGTGCTTAAGATCTCTGTCGTCAACATTTCCTTTCGTTACATAGAAGGATAAAAGTTCCCCTTTTTCATTGCATACCAGATGTAATTTGAAGCCATAAAACCAGCCCATTGAAGATTTCCCGCGTTCTGCCAAACCTTTGAAGACCTTATGATTATGGATGCGTTGGTTTCTACAAACTTTCAATGTGGTACTGTCCATAAAACTTATTCCTGTGCATTTTCCCAGGCATTTTTCTTTTAGAAACAAAGCAAAAACCACAAAGCTTCTTTGCTGAAGCTCAATAAACCTATTGTAGGAAAGGCTTTTAGGAAACAAGTCCTTCCAGTAACCACAAACAACTTCCTTATAGTAGTGTTTAAAGGTTTTGTGAGCACCCAAATGAAAGCCAATCATAATGGTGATGATTTCAGAATCCGACAGCAACGAAGTTCTATTTCTTCTTTTCTTGCTGTCACCAAGTGTCTGGAGCTTCATTTTTTTAATTTGAGTCTCAAACTCCTTACAAAAATCATCAATTTGTACAAAAATATTTGTAATTTGGTCTTTCAAATCCATAGCAGTAATTCGTTTAAATATTTGAATGTCAGAAACTTAAATATACGAATTATTGCTATTTTATGAAAATTTTATTCACTTTTCTTATCCCGAACTCAGGTTCCTTAAAATATTAATTTCAATAAAATACATCTTTGCGTTAAAAAATTATCTCGCCGATTACGCAGAGGTTTGTGCTTTATAGATCCCATTTATAATACCTTTTCCATAAATATCATACATTAACCAAACATTAATTCTAAAATGAGTACTTTTGTAAAACTTTTTTTCAATGTACAAATCGCTCATTCGCCCGATTCTTTTCAAATTTGATCCCGAAGAAGTTCATCATTTTACTTTTTCGATGTTGAAAAATTTCGGTTTCCTTACCAAATTATTTTTCCCTAAACCTATTGAAGATAAACGTCTTGAAAGAGAAGTTTTCGGATTGAAATTTAAAAACCCAGTTGGTTTGGCTGCCGGTTTTGATAAGAATGCGGTTTTATTTAATGAGCTGGGAGATTTAGGATTCGGTTTTGTAGAAATTGGTACGGTTACGCCAAAAGCTCAGGCTGGAAATCCTAAAAAAAGATTATTCCGACTGATTGAAGATGGCGGAATTATCAACAGAATGGGCTTCAACAATGATGGTCTTGAAGCGGCGATCGAAAAACTTAAAGGTAATAAAGGCAAAATTATTATCGGTGGCAACATCGGAAAAAACACGAACACAACACCTGAAAACTATACTCAGGATTATCTGGATTGTTTTGAAGGTCTTCATCCTTACGTAGATTATTTCGTACTGAATGTAAGCTGCCCGAATGTTGGAAGTCACGCAAAACTGGAAGATGTTGAGTATTTGAGAGAGCTGATTACAGCCGTAAAAGAAATCAATCAAACCAAAGTAAATCCAAAACCAATTCTTCTAAAAATAGCTCCGGATCTGAATAATCAGCAATTGGACGAAATTATAGAACTGATTACAGAAACAAAAATCGACGGAATTGTGGTTTCAAACACTTCTGTGAACAGAGAAGGTCTGAAAACGTCACCGGAAGTTTTAGCAGAAATCGGAAACGGTGGTTTGAGCGGAAAACCAATTCGTGAACGCAGCACAAAAATGATAAAATATCTTTCAGATAAAAGCAACAGAGCTTTCCCGATCATCGGAGTTGGCGGAATTCACTCTGCAAAAGACGCTATTGAAAAACTGGATGCGGGAGCAACTTTAGTTCAGTTGTACACAGGTTTTATTTACGAAGGTCCGCAATTGATTAACGATATTAATCAGGAAATTTTGACGAGAGCGGGTAGAATTTCGAGGTAATTTTTAAAATGATAATATTTAAGAGGGCTATTTTTCATAACTCTTTTAATAATTTTAGATTACCAGATTCATAAAATTATTTAGAATATTTATAAACTTTTCATTTTTTTATAGAAATGATAGCAACTACATTTATCAGTGTTGCCAAATAGTTATTTTTACAATAATATTTTTAACTGATAACTATGACTATTAATAAAATAAAACCATTCCTTTATCTGGCAGCTTTTTATGTAATTATATCTTTAATCATCAGAATTGTTTTTTTATTTCATCCCATTACTACAGCAAGTTTTGGTATACTGGAAGTTCTTAAAATAATTCTTGTAGGATTTGTAAATGATGTTTTGGTATTTGTTTTAGCAAGTACTGTTCTGGTATTGTATTTACTGTTTTTGTCAGACTCAAGATACAAAAAGCCATACGGACAGATCGTTTTAGGAATTTTGATACTGTTTTTCTTATACATTCTGTTTATTCCGAATAATATTTTCAAACAATATGGAGGATCTGTTGCGGAAATTGCTCTGGCTTTTGTCGGATTGAAGATTATCTGCACCGGATTAATGCTTTTTCTGCCAAATTATCGTGTTAAAATAAGAAATGGATTGTATTTCATAACGGTTTTTCTGTATGTCCTGCTTATAGTCTTCAATGCGGTAAGCGAATACTTTTTTTATAATGAATTTGGGGTGAGATACAATTTTATTGCTGTAGATTATCTTATTTACACCAATGAAGTAATTGGGAACATTATGGAGAGTTATCCCGTTATACCATTATTTTCCGTAATTTTTATCGTGACTCTAGGTGTTGCAGGCTTCATTTATAAAAAAACTTACAGAGAACTTTTACAACTTCCATCTCTAAAACTGAAATTTATTTTGCTGGGTTCATTCGGCAGTTTAATTTTGGTAAGTTTTTTAGGTTTAAATTTTACAACTAAAATAAAAGGAGACAGTGTCTTTGAAGAAGAAATTGAAGCGAATGGGCTTCCGAAATTCTATTGGGCTTTTACTCATAATGAACTGGATTATTTTCAGTTTTATCCCACAATTAACGAAAGTCAGGCAGAAAAAAGCTTTTTAAATCAGTTTTCATCGCCTGTTCTCGAGAGAAATATGCTTTCTGATCAGCCGGAACTAAAGAAAAATGTTGTTTTGATTTCTGTTGAAAGCTTATCTGCAAATTTTTTGGAACATTATGGAAATACCCAAAAGATCACACCTTTTCTGGATAGTTTGGCAGATAAATCTTTAATGTTTACCAATCTTTATGCAACAGGAAACAGGACAGTTCGCGGTCTGGAGGCATTGACGCTCTGTATTCCTCCTACAGCGGGAGAAAGCATCATTAAAAGAGAAAATAATAAAAATAAATTTACTACAGGAAGTGTTTTCAGATCAAGAGGTTATGACGTGAAATTTTTATATGGAGGATATAGTTATTTTGACAACATGCAGGATTTTTTTGAGGGAAATGGTTATGATATTGTAGACAGAAATAATTTTAAACCTGAAGAAATTTCTTTTGCCAATGTTTGGGGTGTTGCAGATGAAGATATGGCTAAAAAGGCAATTCAGACGATGAATGCAGAATCAAAATCAGGAAAGCCGTTTTTTAATCACTGGATGACGGTTTCCAATCACCGCCCGTTTACTTATCCTGACGGAAGAATTGATATTCCAGGAAATGTAAAATCACGTGAAGGAGGAGTAAAGTACACAGATTATGCACTGAAAAAATTTTTCGAGATGGCAAAAAAACAAGACTGGTACAACAATACGGTTTTTGTAATCATTGCCGATCACTGTGCTTCAAGTGCAGGAGATACAGAGCTTCCGATGGATAAATACAGAATTCCTGCCATTGTTTTTTCGGAAGGTTTTATTCAGCCTCAAAAATTCACCAAAATCATGTCTCAGATTGATGTAATGCCTACTGTTTTCGGACTACTGAATTTTGATTATGAATCCAAATTTTTAGGGCAGAATGTTTTTAGCAAAGAATTTCAGCCGAGAGCGTACATAGCTACTTATGAAGATCTGGGTTTTGTGAAGGATAATTATTTAACCTGAGTTCGGGATAAGAAAAGTGAATAAAATTTTCATAAAATAGCAATAATTCGTATATTTAAGTTTCTGACATTCAAATATTTAAACGAATTACTGC